>ENA-UOWO01000948-UOWO01000948.1-activated-sludge-metagenome-genome-assembly--contig:-NODE-948-length-40186-cov-5.624928_pt1 | contig 40186 bp, 39 predicted proteins | sample MGYA00238148_ERZ761564 | MGnify/ENA primary metagenome ERZ761564 (study PRJEB28885, sample SAMN05720194) | activated sludge metagenome | isolation source: Anaerobic digester | place: USA... | reverse complement strand
GCGGACATGTTTACGAACTGTCCAAAGATTGAAAATGGGAAACTTACGAACTTAGAAATCAGCCCGTTGTATAAGGCTTTTAGTGACCTTGCGGAAGCACTCGTCCTGAAAAATCGGAGCGGTGAGACTCGAACTCACGACCTTACGCACCCCATGCGTACATTCTAGCCAACTGAACTACGCTCCGATAAGAACATTTTACCAAATAACACTTAAACTGAAAATGCTTATATGGTAAAATAGCACTTGCAAAGCTCTTTTACAAATCGCCGAGGTGGTGGAATGGTAGACACGCTACCTTGAGGTGGTAGTGCCCGAAAGGGTGTGCAGGTTCAAGTCCTGTTCTCGGCATTTTTAAAATTAAAAATATCTGCTATACTCATAGCAGCTAATTAAATGGGATCGTAGCTCAATTTGGTTAGAGCACTCGCCTGTCACGCGAGAGGTTGCGGGTTCGAGACCCGTCGGTCCCGCCAATTTCCTTCATGTCAAAGCATCAAGATCTTAATCAAGAAACATACAATACCATAGCCTTAAAATATGAGGATATATATGGGCAAATCCCTACAGCAATTGCCTTAGCTAAAAAGTTAGCAGAAATCATGGTCCCTATAAAAAATGCCCAAATCCTAGATCTAGGTTGTGGCTCAGGGTCCATCTTAAAAATATTTGAAGATAAATTACCATCAGCTTCCTTAACCGGTATTGATTTTTCAGTTGAATTACTAAAATTAGCAGAAAAGAAATTAAAAAGAACAAAGTTAAAGCAGATGGATTTAATGTCCTATGATTTTAATGGAGAATTCGATCTGATAATAGCTACATTCTCCCTTATTCATTTAACTGATGAAGAATTAAATGAAATAGCTACCAAGATTAAAACGAACTTAAATCCCAATGGCTATCTTTACCTATCTTTCATTCTTGGAGATGAAGAGAAGATAGTATCGGAAGTACTGGAACCTTCTAAACAGGTATACTTCAATTATCATTCAGAAAGTGAGATCCTCTCCCTATTTTCATCTAAGGAATTTAAAACAATCGAGTCAGTGATCGATGAGGTAAAAGACGAGTATGAAACTGAACAAGATCTGTATTTAATATTGCAAAAAAGAAATAGCTCAAACTAACGCAAATTCTTTTCCATTAATAACGCAAATTCCTGCAATTCTTGTTCTGGTAATCCAGAGACAGAAACAGTCCTTAGTGGAATTACACCCTGAGCTCCGGGCAAATCAATAGCTACCCTAAATAAAAGGGGTATATTCCAGGAGTGAGGATACATATGCAGATCGATCGTGATATCTTCCACCTTATCTCCAATTGTATGATTAATATCTTGATTCGACTTCTCATATCTTTGAACTGGCCCAATACCCGTAAGGGCGGCAATTTTTGGCAATAATGCAGTTGGAGTTAAGGCTGAAGCCAGTCTATATGCCAGGCTAGTTAAATTGGGAGGTAATCTTTTCAGCCTCATCATTTCCACAACTTGAGCTATTGGGGTCTCGGCCATGCTTGCCTCCTGATTAAGAAGCTTAGGCAATTCTCTTCTTCTACGTTCTTCATCTAGAATTAGTTCAGACGGGACAGGGTAGGGGATTATTCGTCTTTCCTTAGCCAGATGGGTGATATACAGCAGGGAATCTTCTCCTTTTTGCTCATTTCCAGCCTGAGCTGCTGCACGCAATAAATCTCGAGCATGGGTTGTTGGAGAGCTAACTATTCTTGTTAAAGGCTCTCTACCATATTCAGTAGATAATTCACTCCCTTGTCCAAATTCTGTTCTGGTTAGAATTCTTTGTAATAGAGGGAAAACTTGTAGGGCATCAGCCACACTATGATCAAAAGTGAGGTTGAATCCTTGAGGTGTATTGTAAACAAAGAAGGCAGTTTGAGCATTTTTATCGATAAATTTCTTAGTAACTATGCCATTGATCATGCTATCTATAACCATGAACTCAGGACTAGTTGAGACTTGATCTTCACCTCTTCTTGAGATTCTAATTTGAGGGTCAATTAAAGCATGTGGGACATGCCCGTTTGTCTCATGGAAATATTGATCTAATACTATTTGTAAAGATAAGGGATCAAAGACTTGTTCCTGACCTGGTTTAAATATTACACTGCAGGTGGCCATACGATCATGTCTAGGGATTAATTCGAACAGTCTGTCAGAAGCTAATTCCGGACTAGCAGATCCTGTATCTATTCCTAATCTGTCCATTAAAGATACTGCATTACCAGCCACCCTTGCCAGGATAGGCTTTATTCCTATCTGTTCTAAAAGCTCACTAGGCCTTGGTTTATTTGGATTCTCAATTCCCGGCATTATTTGATTTAATAGTTTCAGGTATAATGATTTGAGCTATCGATTATATCAGAATATGATTAAAAGCACTTTAGTTGCAAATCAGGAAATCGAATACCTAGAAATTGGCAAAGGTCCAACCTTATTATTTCTACATGGAGCATTCAGTTCCTTTCGATTTTACAAGCCTCTATTAACAAAATTAGCTGTTAAATATCGAATATTAGCCCCAGTCTTACCGGGAATGGGTAGATCCGAAAAGATCAAAGAAAAATCTGCTCAGGGAATACTTTCTTACTACCTCAATATCCTTAACGCTTTTATTTCCCAAAAAATAAAAAGCGATGATTTCATAATAGTAGGTCATTCCTTGGGTGGATATTTAGGTCTTAAGCTTGTAACTGAATATGATATTAAACCTCGTAGAATAATTACCATTAATTCTCCAAGCCATTCCCTTGAACACTATTATTTAAGAACAATTAAAGGCTGGTCCGGGGTCACATTCGAACATATACGTCATATTAAAAGTATAGGCTTAAAAAATCTTGTTCCATTTGATGTTTGGAACATGATGTTTTTAAGACCAGGGCAATTCTATAAAATATTTAAAACACTAGATAGCTTAAAAGAATTCAACAAGGTAAATAAAAAATTATCAATATTGACCATTTTTAGTTCCGAGGATGATACTTATGTTCCACATGAGCATGCCTTAAACCTAGCCGCCCTCTTCCCAGAAGCTAGATTAGTATCGATCAAGAAGGGTGGCCATGCCTGGTTCTATTATGATGATAAAGCTTTAATCAAAGAATTAATTAATAAAAGAAAATAATCTATGGATAAAACAACCAATTGGGATTTAGAACAACTGCTCCCCAAATCAAAATTTAATGACGCCATCAATAACTTAAAGCATAAGCTTGTTAAATTTAAAAAAGACCTAAAAGGCCTATCAAACTTGATGGGAAAAGGTGATTTCATTGCGCTGATCCATTCACAGGAAGAAATAATTGAGAATTTATCCATTATCTATTTCAGAGCTGAGTTAGAAGAAGCAACCGATACCAGCAATTCAGAAGCAAAGCAAATGGTAGCTCATGCCAAGGATTTAATAGTTTATGCTAATGATATTCTAAGGCCATTCGATCTCTGGATAAAGGGCCAATACAAGATCAAAGACGAGGTACTAGATGATAAAAATGCTAAGCGCCTATTTGGTTCAATTCCAGAACTCGAATATCATTTTACTAACGAAAGACAAAAAGCTAAATACACACTAAGTGAGAATCAAGAAGCGATAATCACTCGTAAAGATATTACTGGAGCAAGTACTCTACTTGATCTAAGAGACCTGATCGAATCAAAGCAGGAATATACTCTAACAATAGATGGTAAGGATGAAAAATTTGATAATATTGCCCAATTAGCTCCTTATCTACACTCCTCTAAAAGAGAAGTAAGAAAAGCAGCTTATGACAGTCTTCTAAAACAATACACCAATAACAGACTAGAATATTTTCTGATCTATCAGGCCTTGGTTAAGGATTGGAATAATGAAAAGGAATTAAGGGGATACAGTTCCTCAATCGCAATTCGGAATGTTGAAAATGGTATTAAAGATGAAGCAGTTGAAGGTTTAATTTCAGCCTGCGACAAATTTATTGATATCTTCAGAGATTTCTTCAAATTAAAAGCTAGATATTTAAAAATAAAGGATTTCGATCGGTATGATATCTATGCTGCAGTTAATGGCTTTAGTTCTCAAAGAATTGAATTGGAGCAAGCTAAAGAACTAGTTAAAAAAAATTACGGACTACTCGATCCTGATATGGCAATCCAAGTAGAAAGAATTTTTAATTCCCAGGTGATTGATTATTTACCTAGAAAGAACAAAAAGGGTGGGGGGTTTTGTGCTCCAATTAGCCCTAAACTGCCTCCCTACATATTCCTAAACTATACAGGTATCAAAAGAGATTTCATGACCTTAGCTCACGAAATGGGCCATGCTATTCATTCAATGTTAAGTTCTAGTAATAGTATCTTAACATATAATGCTCCCCTAATCTTAGCCGAGACAGGCTCCACCCTAGGTGAAATGGTTAACTTTGATAATATGCTTGAGCAAAGCGAGTCCAAAGAAGAACAGATCAGCATGCTGTTTGAAAAGGTAAGCGATATTTACGCCTCGATTATCAGACAGATCTATTTTGTTAAATTTGAGATAGAAGCTCATGAAATGATAGTTAACGGATGCAGTATTGATGAACTGGATAATGCTTATCTTAATAATCTCAAATCACAATTCAATGGTAGTGTCATAATCCCCGAAGCTTTCAAGCACGAATGGATGTATATTCCCCATATTGTTCACACTCCTTTCTATTGCTATGCCTATCCTTTTGGGGAGCTATTAGGCCTTAGTCTGTATGAGGATTATTTAGATAATAGGGAAGAGGGTTTAGAAAAGATCAAAGGCATATTAAACAGTGGATCCAGTAAAGATCCAGCCCAATTACTAAAAGATTATGGGTATGATCTTAATGGAGATGGCATCTGGACCAAAGGCTTTGAATATATTGCCAAAATGATAGATAAGCTTAAAAGCTTAATCTAATATCTTTAATTCATTCTCATCAACATGGAAAGCTTGACGTAATTCCTGTAAATGGTAATTCATATTCTTTCCCATGAATGTGACTGCAGTTTCATTGTATTGTTCATTTGAATCAATTACCTCGATATCTCCAAAAGCACAGTTTATTAATATGGTTTTATCATTAGTTCTAACCATGCCCTTAATTCTATAAAAATCCCATTTAGGAAGTTCTTTAATGATCTTTAAGAATTCCTCTTTATCAAACATTTTAGGACTATGCAGCTCTAAGATCTCAACTTCCTTATGATGATGGTCATGATCTTCAGATACACTTTCCTGATGTTGGGTGATAAATAGCTTAGAATTTAATCCGAAAACTAGATTTGCTGAAATATATCCTTTATCAGTCTTTATTTTAGGAGTAGTAGCGTTAAGCTCATAAACATCATCAAGCACTTTATCAAGCTCCTGCTCGCTCATACCTTCATGTTTGTTTATTAAGATCAAATCCGTATATTGAGCTTGGATCTTGGCCGTATAGCTAATATCTCTGTAACCTGCAAAATTCTTAGCATCAATAATAGTTACGATCCCGTCTAATTTTAACCTGTCTTTCATCTTATTGATCTCCCAGGCAATTGGGGCAGGGTAGGCCGAACCTGAAGTTTCAATTAATATATGATCAGGTGTATATTTTTCTAGTATCTCCTCCAGTGCATTGCCTAATTTTCCAACCAGGATGCAGCATAAACAGCCATTGAGCATCTCAGTGACCTCAATGTTGGAATCCTGCATTAACTTAGAATCTACTTCAACATTACCAAATTCGTTCTTAAGCATGACTATCTTATATGATTTAGGCATTTGCTTTAAAAGATTGATAATGATAGTGGTCTTGCCAGCGCCCAAAAATCCCGTAAATACAGTAACAGGTATCTGCATTAGAATAGAATAACAACTAATATGTCTATTAGTTATACCAGAAATGAGAGATAAAAATGAAGTTTAATTACGCTAAAGTCACTCCATCCACTGAGCCGAATTTGCGAAGTGCTTTATAGGCTTTCATGGAAACAGTAATGGTTTCTGCTTTACCATCTCTAATTACTTTTACTTTTCTTAAATTGGGCAACCAGGTTCTTTTGGTCTTTTGTGATCTGAAACGCCATGCTCCTCCTCCTCCAGAGGAACCTCTTCTATGTTTCATATTATGACCATATGATGTTGATCTGCCTGTTAATTCACAAACTCGTGCCATTACTATTTAATAATTGAATTTGAATAATAACTATAGGGACTTAAAAAGTCAAATGATTATATCATAATCTTTAAAATTAATTAAAGACCTTTGTTAAACCAATTGCTTCTTCTACTTTATTTAATGTTTCAGAGGCCAGGTTTTGAGCCCTTTGAGCGCCTTGCCTTAAAATATTCTCTAAAAGCTTATTATTTTTTTCCAACTCTTTCCTTTTTTCTCTAAATGGTTGGAAGTAAGTTAAATGAGCTTTTAATAATTTCTCTTTTACCTCTACATCACCTACACTTCCTTTAATATATCTGGCTTTAAGATCATCAACCTCTTCTTGATTTTGATTTAGAAGATCATGGAATATAAAAACAGGATTACCTTCCACTTTACCTGGATCTGTAGCTTTGATTCTATTGGGATCAGTAAAGCAGGAAAATATCTGTTTGCGAATAATTTCTTCAGAATCAAAGATCCCAATCACGTTTCCAAGTGATTTGCTCATTTTCCTGACTCCATCAGTACCAATTATTTTCCCTAGGGTTTTAGAGATCAATGGTTCAGGTAGTTTTAAGATTTCACTACCATATCTCTTATTAAAATTTTGAGCTATATCTCTAGTTAATTCCACATGTTGTTTTTGATCTTCACCTACAGGCACACCATCCGGCTGATAGAGCAAAATATCAGCAGCCATCAATATGGGGTAATTGAAAAGTCCCATATTGATATCCGCTTCACTATCATTAGCCAATTTATCCTTGTATGCATGCATTCTTTGCATATGACTAAAGGATATATAGTTGGCAAGAATGACGCTTAACTCACAATGCTGAGGCACATCTGATTGTCTAAAGAAAATACTTTTTTCTGGATCTACACCAAGAGCTAGATAATCAAGAACAACATTTCTAATATTATTCTGTAATTGTTCTTTATCGTGAACTGTTGTCAAAGCATGAAGATCAGCTACGAAATACAAAGTCTGATCGATACTGTTTTGCAGTTCAATCTGCTGTTTGACTGCACCAAAATAGTTTCCAATATGAAGATTGGACCCACTTGGAGTTATTCCTGATAAAGCTCTTTTGATCATTGTATTAATGTTAAATCTTGATTTAATAATACCATAAATACTTTTAAGGAGTAAGGTTTGTGTTTTGAAAGATTTTTAAGATATAATGACAAAATCTTTTAATCAAATTATATGGAACAAGATAATTCTACGACAAAATTAATAGTATTTTCTGTTTTAGGGGGTATCCTTTTATTAATACTAGCAATAATCGGATTCCAAGGTAAGGAAGAGCCTGTTTCATTACCGATCAAATTTGAACAATTTACAGACTTCCAATGCCCAGCTTGCGCATTTTATCATGATAAGATTAACAGTATCGTAAGTGAATTCGGAGATAATGTAGATTATCAATTCATTAATTATCCACTACTATCACTTCACCCTAATGTAAAAATTGCTCATCAAGCTGGGGTAGCAGCTAGTAATCAGGGCATGTTCAAAGAATACTCAGACCTGCTATTTGCTAACCAAGACGCCCAAAGCGAGGAGGATTTGATTAAATACGCTCAAGATTTGGGATTAGATATGGAAAAATTTCAAAATGATCTAAAAAGCGAAGAGACTATTGCCAAAGTGGATGCTGATATGGCCTATGGCATGAGTAAGAATATTAATTATACTCCCGCCATCTATATCAATAATGAACGTATGGTATTTAAAAATGGCGATGATCAATTCCAAGTTATCAGAGACAGATTAAGCGAATTGATCACAAGGGCTCAATAATTAGCCCTTGTGCTTAGGGGAATTGATCAGCCCGCACTTCTTGTATTTCAAACCAGAACCGCAAGGGCAGGGATCGTTACGGCCAACTTTATCATATTTACTTTTAGTATTAGTTATTGGCTTGGAACTACCCTTAGGCTGATTTACTGCAAGCTCCCTGGAACCAGTTAAAAGATCTGAGATCTGATCCGCATTAGTGGTGGTAGTTACTTGTGCAGAGGGAGCTTTAATGGCTCTTATTCTTAAGAATCTAGTTAAGGTCTGAGAATTTATCCTAGCTATAAATTTTTCAAAAAGATCGAAGGCTTCGTTCTTATACTCTACAAGAGGATCCCTTTGGGCATAGCCTCTAAGACCTATTCCTTCTCTCAGATCGGTCATTAGGTCCAAGTGTTCAGTCCATAATTCATCCATGATCTGTAGAGTTGTGTATTTGTACAGATCCGTGATATTGGATTTTAATTCACTAAACTTTTCATCAAGAAGTTTATCACCTAATTCAATGATCTGCTTCTCAATCTCTTCAATTTCATTATTTTTCACTATCTCAATAATCTTTTTTAGGCTATGTCCATCTTCTTCTAGAAATAGATTACCAAAGGCATTGATCAAGGTAGTGCGTTCCTCCTCTGTTAATGACTTGCTCTCATAATGATTTGCAATGATTTGGGATATTTCTTGGTTTAAATAGTCACGTATATTTGACTTGATAATCTCATTATCTTCATCATTGTTTTGGAGTTTAACTACACCTAACCTTCTTAGATAAAAGATCTCTCTTTGCTGATTTACAACATCATCATAATCAACTACTCTTTTTCTAATATCAAAGTGATAGCCCTCCATTTTCTTTTGGGCACTTTCAATGGCTCTTCCCACTAAAGGACTTTGGATAGGAATATCATCTGGGATCTTGGTCATTTCCATGAATCTTTTAACCATATCACCTCCTTGAATCCTCATGATCTCATCATCCAGTGCTACGAAAAATTGGGTGGCACCAGGATCTCCCTGCCTTCCAGCTCTACCTCTTAACTGATTGTCTACACGTCTTGCTTCATGTCTTTGCGTACCAATAATATATAGCCCGCCTAGTTCTTTAACCTGATCACCAAGAGGGATATCAGTTCCTCTTCCAGCCATGTTGGTTGCAACTGTCACGCTTCCTAATTGACCTGCCTTGGCAACTATGGCTGCTTCTCTCTCATGGAATTTGGCATTAAGTACTTCATGAGCAATGCCTTTTTTATCTAATAATGATGATAAGAACTCCGAATCCTCAATAGTAGTAGTACCAACTAACACTGGTTGTCCACTAGCATGAATATTTATTATTTCATCCCCAACAGCATTGAACTTAGCTAATTTACTTTTATAGATCTTATCTGCATGGTCTAATCTAATATTGGGCTTATTTGTTGGTATGACATAGGAATCTAATCTATAAATTTTTGAGAACTCTTCTGCTTCAGTCATAATTGTACCCGAGCCACCTGATAATACTTTGTAGATCCTGAAATAGTTTTGGAAAGTGATTGTTGCTAATGTTTTGGATTCTTTTTTGATTTGAACTCCTTCTTTAGCTTCGATCGCCTGATGTAAACCTTCTGAATATCGTCTACCGGGTAAGATTCTACCTGTGAATTCATCAACAATTAGTACTTCACCATTTTTAACTATGTACTCCTCATTATTCTTATACAAAGTTAATGCTTTTAAGGCATTATCAAGATGATGAGCTAATTGATAATCTTCCCAGAGATTTTTTACACCTAATAATTGCTCAACATAAGCAATTCCATCTTCTGTTAAAGTAGCAGAATGAGCTTTTTCATCAAGCACATAATGCTTATCAGCATTTAATTTTGCTGCAATTTGAGCAAAACGGGAATAAAGCTCATTGCTCTCCTCAGCTGGAGCGGAAATGATCAATGGTGTTCTGGCTTCATCTATCAGAATTGAATCAGCTTCATCCACAATACAGTAATAAAGCTCGCGCTGTACTCTGTCATCTGATCGATACACCATATTATCTCTCAGATAATCAAAGCCGAATTCATTATTAGTTCCATAAACAACATCCTGCTCATAGGCCTCTCTTTTAGGACATTCCACAAGATTGATTCCATGCATATCTGATAAACTAGCAACATTGATCTTTTTCCTCTCAGCCTCAGCTTCAGCTCCCTTTACTTTAAAAAGGTCCTCATCTTTCACAAACTTGTATGAAGCCTGTGGCGTTATGATACCTACACTGATACCCAGATCAGCCAGGGCATGACCTGCATACTCTCCATCTCTACGTGCTAGATAGTCATTTACCGTTACCACATGAGAACCTCTTCCGGTAAGACCATACAAGGCAGCAGGTAAATGGAAGACCTGAGTCTTTCCTTCTCCAGTTTTTAATTCTGTTAATTTGTTTCCCTGAGCTAGAATAACAGAAGCCATCAACTGCACTGGAAAGTGAGGTTTATTGAACTTTCTGCGATTGATTTCTCTTAAATAGGCAAAAACTGAAGGCAGGAATTCCTGCAGTTTATCAGTGATCTGTTTTTCTAAAGGATGTAATTGTTTTTGAGTCCTAATATTATCAAAAGCATCAGACGGCAATTTCTCAATAAGTTCTTTCAGTTCACTTCTATATTTATCTGCCTGATCTCGCATCTGCTCAAAACTTAACTCCTGAACATCTTTTTCAAGAGCTAATATCTTCTCAACTACTGGTTCTACTTGTTTAATTGCGCTTTTATTAGGATCGAATAGTTTTTTAATGAATCCGAGCATGGTCTTTAATAGTCAAAAAATTATTCTATCATATTAATACAAAGAGAAATTGTAGTTAATATCTTTATTACTTTCAATTCTTTCAAACTCAAATCGATACGAGGTAAATTCTCTTCTTTCCTTAACTAAGGCTACTGTATTGATCTTTTTTGTTTGCCTGAGACCTGAAATAGAAGTTAAAGTCCCTGCAAGTAATAGGACAACGATAATTGCTATGAACAAAAAGACAATAAGTCTGATCGGAAGTTGCATTTATCGATCTAATGAAAATCTATGCAAATAGGTATATTTGGGTTGACCATTTCTTTCAATCTTTGATTCCATCAGCCAGACATCCTTAACCTCAAATTCTATAGGATCGAACTTAAAATCTCTAATAAGAGAGCGGATCTTTCTACCAAAACCCCTATTAGGTTGATGTTTCAATCTGGCTACAGTTAAATGATAAACATTCTTTTTAATAAAAGAAGTAGTTAATATTTCTGGGAGATCCAGCTTTTTTAACATATATCCCACACTTTTGTATAAATGATCTAATTCTTTAGTTGGAGAGATATTATAGAAAACAATTCGGGGTATGGTCTGATGGGGAAAGCCGAATTTTAAAGATTCTATTGTTAGCTTAATTGGCTTTACTCCTGATAAAACACCTTCCAGTGAACTAATGATCTTGTTTTTTGAACCAGTAGAAATATGAGGTCCCAGAAACTTGATTGTCATATGCAATTGCTCTACAGACACAAAAGAAAAATTGCGACCGTCCTTATTAAATATCCTATTATTAGCTATTAATTGTCTTTTAAGCTCGAAAGGAAGATCAAAAGCTATAAACAGCTTTGAAGGGGCTACTTTTTTTTGTGGTTTCTTTTCTAATCTCATGATTGCGGTTGTATAAGTCCATATCCACCATCGCTTCTGCGATAGATCATACCATATTTCATATTTTCGATATTTTTAAATAGAAAACTATCATGGCCTAATAATTCCATTCTCTCTATAGCCTCACTTGGATGCATGGGCCTATCATTTTCATAAAACTTCCGTTTGATCTCAGGTGTATATTCCTGTTCGGTAGTAGTATGTTTGATCTTACTCGCTGAAGCGATAATATCCTGTTCAATTAGTTGCTCCTGTTTCCATTCTTTATGTGCGCTCCATCTTTCCTTCTGGCTATTATATCTTTTAATCTTTTTAGTTAAAGGCTCAATAAGAGAATCAATGATTTGATTTAAATTCTCACCCTTAGATGCCACTTTAATAAAAACATTAGGCATAACTAGATTGATCTCAATTTTATAGATCGTTATTGAATTTTTAATATTGCTTTCCTGGTCGATCTTAACAGATAAAGACTGATAATCTTTAATTAATTTATTAAGTTTACTCAATTTTTCATCAATATACTCTTTGGTCGAATCTTGAAAATTATTGATCCGAACCTGGTAGTTCACATTCAGCATTGTGTATATTTAAAAAATTAATACAAGAGAATGAGTATTATACCTGTAAGTATAGCATATTCTAGTACCAGCCCCCATTTGAAGTCTTTGTTCAAATAATGGTGCAAAGCACTTAAAGAAATGTAATAGGAAAATGTAATAGCTGCTACGAATTTTAAGCTGCTTCCCCAAATATAGGCGGAGATGAAAAAGAAGGCTAGATTAGAGATCACAAATAGTAATCCCGCCCTAGAGAAATGATTCATATGATAGCGCAATAGTGTTAATAATAATGCGGCCAAATAAAGGACAAATAAAACAACGGCTGTTAAAAGGGGATTTGAATAACTAGTTAAAAAGATTGTTCCTCCCCAGAAAGAATTGAATAGAATGAATGTGGAATTGATATCATAGATATAATGGGTTTGCGCTTCAATTATGAATTTATTCTCAAGCCAGGCTAGAGTATTTTTTAGAACAATAGAAAGCAATAATATATTCAATGCAATTTGAATGAGATAAAGCTGATAGGTTTCGTAGGTAAAGAAAAATAGATTAACAGCTATGATCTGAGTAAGGGGCAATATATAGTGATTAAAACCATGTACCAGTATCTCTTTTGATTTCAAGGCTGGTAATTGTAATTGGGATGTCTGTGTAAAATGGACCTCATCGCTTCTTACTTTCACAAAATATATTAATAATTGTGCAAGTAGTAATATGAAAATAAGATCGTTATTGCCCCTGAAAGTCAAAGCTAGTAGTTCCAGTGCAAAAATGGCTATCAATAGATTGTTGGCTGAGAAAATTCCCTTGTTCATGTACTTAATCCAGTTAAAATACTGCCATCTAAATTCGTTAATAGGCTTAGTAATAGTACTATAATGAACAGCACAAAGTTCATATGGGATTTACTTCTAACCTTTCCAGTATTTCCTGATTTATCCAGCATATAATAATCAAGACCAAAAAGAATACTTAAAAAAATCGAAAAAGTCACATTGATCTGTAATCTGGGATTTGAAGTTATATGAGTCAGGTTATTGATATCAATTCCTTGAAGGGCACTAGCCTTTTGGATAAGTTCCTCATAACTTAGTTCTAATTGGGACGTATTGCCAGCCTTATCACTAGCTTGGATTAATATCCCCCCTTGATCATATAGATCCTCATCGGAAATACTTAGTTGCCAAGTATTCTTCCCTAAATATTCAAAATCTCTGGTACTCATTTCATCCCGGCATTCATCAGCAGTCATCTCATTTATTACAATTAGATATTTTTCAGCTTCTTCATTACTTGTTTTAGTTATATATAGCTGATCCTCTTCTAATTCTGGTGCGGTGTAATCCATTTGGAAATTAACAATATTCGATAGAACACTATTACCGTTCTTATCTATTGATTTAGCTTGGAGTAAATATTCTTTTTCCTGTTCAAAATCAGCAGGAGACCTATATGTATAGTTACCCTGATCGGTAGGGACTTCCCCTATGGAATCGCCATTACTGAACAATTCAACATTTTCTACATCATTGGCTTTACCGCTTATTTCAAAATTAGGATCATTTAAGAAATCGCCATTTTTAGGATTATCTATTGTAATATCTGGATTGATTTCTTCCTGTTCAGGGATATATGCAGTAGAATCATTTTGGAATCTGGAGCCAAAGTGTACAACAATGATCGTATTATTACTTATACCTTGATAATTACCATAGGCAAAAGCAATCCCGATCTCATTGAACTGAGCATTTAGTATATTATCCCTATGAGTAGGACTATTCATCCAGGCATCAACAACGGCTTCATTATTATCAAAGCCTTCAGCCAGATTTTCTCCAGCATAGGAATAAATATATCCGGCAGAATCAAAGAATTCCCAGGGGGACTTTCCATCAGGACAATAGTGCGACCAGCAATCTGAAGCCATCATGGCATCCGCTTTGGCTTTAGCACTACTGATCAAGAGGCTATTAATAGCTAAAGGAGGCAAGCCTTGTTCTAATCTGATCTCATTATGACGATTATAGATAGTTGTGAAATCAACAGCTGCAGAAGCACCAACCAGATTAAAATTAATGAAAATAATATTAAAAAGGAGGATGAAAATTAGATAAAGAGATAATAGGGGAGTTCTGATCAAAAAGGGATGATAGTTATTTTCTTTACAAGGTATAAAAAGTCTTTTCATATACTTTAGTTAAATAATGGTGGTAGTCCCAGATCTCTTGCGATCTTATCTATGGCTTTTTGTTCCCTCTCTACAGAACTTGCCCAATAAGGATTACAATTTGGTCCACAATAAGTACCTACTAATCTATACGGGTTGTTAAGATTTGCTATACCATAGCCGCTGGCCATACCTCTTGTGATCCTATCGATCGCTTCAGGAAAATTTTTAAAAATTATTCTATTACTACCAGAGCCTCCCCAACCCCAGCAATTGTATTGCACAGCAGAGAGGGCCTTGGTACATAGCTTTGTTTCCACATAGGCAATAGCACTTAGAAAAGTACAATCATAGGGAGTACCGTATTTATCACAAGCAGCTACAAAATATTTACCGTATCCAAATAAAGGCGAATTATATTTCTCAAAGTATTTATCAAGTACTAACGCTCTATAATCGGTATAGCCAGCCTCTAGTGAAGCATTTTGTTTAAGAAATAGTATCTCTTCGTCCGACTGTACAAATGAGCTTTTCACTTGGGCCTTACTTACTGTTTGATTCCCGTTGCTAATAAAAAAGAGATTATACGCGTTATAAGCTAAGATAAAGGGTAATAAGATATTTACGAAAGCAATTTTTAAGATACTTTTTACTTTCACTATTCTATTACATCAGTAAAAAATGAATCCGGTATTTCCTTATTAAAATCAAGCTCTAAAGCTCTAAGCTTAATACTTTCCATCATCACCTCGTCACCCTCTTTCTGGTAATAACTATAAAGGAATAGCTGTGGATATATGCTTAAACTATCAACATTTTGAATAAGTTCCAATTGCTCGCTACTTAAAACATCTGCTTGATTTTGTAACAACAAATATTTAGACGCTAAAAACAAGGAACGCTCGGATGCTGTTAAAACTAATTCAAATTGAGCTACTCCTTTATTATATTTTTCAACATTAACCATATCTTTAGTTAAAAGAGCGGCTTTTAGAGCTAAGAAATCTATCTCCCTATAATAATTTGGAGCCTTCTTTAAAATATCATCTGCATATTTAATAACAGATGCATAATCTTTATTGTTATCAAAAATTGCCAATAAAGCAAACACTTGATCTTGAGAATTAGTAGATAGAAGATCCATCAGCATAGTTATTTCAGAGCTCAAATTCTCCTGATCAGCTTTATCATAATAGTATTCCACCATTAGAATATGACAGGGTATACTTTCAGGATTGTACTTTAAGCATCTTAAAATGTGAGGCTCAGCATGCTCAGGTGAATTAAGCTGCATAAAAATACTTCCAGCATATAAATTTGGTTTTTCAAAAAAGCTATTTTCATCAATTAATTTCCTATCAAAATGCAGGGCTAATTCTAAGTATGAGTTTTTCATCAGTTCATAAACGATCTGACTAAGCCCTAAGATATATGAATCATTTTGGGAAGGATCTATTCTCAAATTACTGATGCCTTCCAGCATCATAGCCTCCTCAGCTTCAAGATCCTCTAGACCTATTGTTAATAGCTCAACTTCAGATGTATTGAAAGAATAACTTAACACATTTTTATACAATCTCATCTCACTTGAGATATATGGATCTATTTTAGCTAATAGTTCTTTTAATTTATCATCCTCTTTTAAAACTATTAAAGAATTTGCATATTTACGCACTAAAGAGGAATTTGCTGGATCTTTTTCATATAGAAGGAAATACAGATCGCGAGCCGAAGCCCAATCACTTTTTTGGTATTTAATATCAGCTAGGGCTAAAAGTATCCTATCATCGCTAACATTATTACCTATCGCTTTATTGAGTAATGCCTCAGCTTCTGTGGTTTTATTGTATTTTAATAGCACATCTTTTAATAATAAATACGGCTCACTTAATTGGGGATTGGCATCTATTAATTCATTCAATTTAGCTATGGCCTCGTTGTATTTGGATTCATCCAACAATTGATTTACTGGCTCTAGAAGCTCTGTGTGAACAATTTCTTCTTCAACTGGCTTTTGGGTATCTAGTTCAAATGTTTGAAAGAGAGTGATGAAAATTACTAGATTTAATGATATAAATGCAGTTACTAATATTGTCTGAGTTTTTGATAACTTAGTCATATCAATAGTATAATTAAAATCCTGGATTTTTCAAAAGTAAATGAGTAATTACGAACTTAAAAGAATAAGGAATTTTGCCATAATAGCCCATATCGACCATGGGAAGTCCACTTTGGCTGATAGGCTATTAGAGATCACCAAGACTGTTTCTAATAGAAATAAAAAAGAAAGAATAATGGACACTTTGGAATTAGAGCAGGAAAGAGGTATAACCATAAAACTACAAACAGCTAGGATGGAATATACCTATAATGGGGAGAACAGTTCATTTAATAATAATGAGCCATATATTCTTAATCTGGTAGATACTCCAGGCCATGTAGATTTTAATTATGAAGTAAGCCGTAGTTTAGCTGCCTCTGAAGGCGCCATATTATTAATCGATGCCGGTCAGGGAATTCAGGCCCAAACCCTTACCAACTATTTTAAAGCTCTGGAAGAGGATCTAGTAATTATCCCAGTTATAAATAAGATTGATCTTCCCAACATCGACCTTAACGAGATCAAATCCAGTATGATCAATACATTCGGCTTTAAAGAGGAAGAGATAATTTTAACATCAGGTAAAAGTGGAGCTGGAGTTGAAGAACTATTAAATAGTATCATTGAAAGAGTACCACCACCCAGTATTAATCCAAATCAGCCCACAAAATGTTTGATCTATGATTCTTTCTTTCATGAATACAAAGGTGTGATCGCCCTAGTAAAGGTAGTTAGTGGTGAGCTTAATATGAATAATAGGCTTTATGCTATTGGTACAAAAAAGGTAATAGATCCCATTGAGATTGGTTTTACCAGGCCAGAACTGATCGAATACAATTCTCTTAAAACAGGTGAGATAGGATATATTGCAACTGGTCTAAAAGACATCAAAGATATTCACGTAGGAGACACACTTACTTTGTACGCAGAAAACTGTAGAGAGATCACTCCACTTCCTGGATATACTCCCCCCAAGCCCATGGTCTATGCCAGTCTTTATCCAATTGAAGCAGATGATTTTGATATATTTTCCGAAGCCCTATCCAAGCTTTCTTTGAATGATTCTGCTCTTACATTCCAAAAAGAAAGCTCAAAAGCTTTGGGCTCAGGTTATCTATGTGGCTTCCTGGGGTTACTGCATATGGAAATAACTCAGGAGAGATTGAGTAGAGAATTTGATATCGAGATCATAACTACCTCACCCAGTGTTGAATATTATGTAGAACTAACCACCACCGATTATTCTAAGCTCTCAAATATTAATACCGGAAATATTGATTCAGATCGAATACTTCATGTTCATACTGCTTCTGAATTTCCTGATCCTAGCCTGATCAAATCCATTAAAGAGCCTTGGGTAGATCTGGAGATAATTACACCAGAGGAATATCTGGGAAATATCATGGATCTTTGCCAAAAGAATAGGGGAGTATACAAATCAATGGAATATATAAGTTCAGCTTTGATCAACGGATCCAAGCAAGTCATGCTCCATTATGAAATACCGATCAGTGAAATCATTACTAATTTTTTTGATAAACTAAAATCTGTTTCCCAAGGCTATGCCTCTATGGATTATTCTAACACCCACTATATCGAAAGTGACATTGTTAAGGTAGCAGTATTAATTAATCATGAAAAGGTGGAGGCTTTATCATTTTTAAGCCACATCACTAATGCTGAATACAAGGGTAGAAGTCTAGTTGAAAAATTATCCGAACTTATTCCCAGACAACAAATTCCTATACCGATCCAGGCTGGCATAGGTATGAAAATATTTGCCAGGTCAACGATCAAGGCCTATAGAAAAGATGTATTAGCTAAAATGTCAGGAGGAGATGTATCTAGAAAGATCAAGTTACTGGAGAAGCAGAAAAAGGGAAAGAAAAAAGCTAAAGAAAAGCTTATTGGTAAGATCTCAATACCTCAAGACGTATTCCTGAAGGCTCTTAGACTGGATTAATTAATACTTTTGATCATAATATCAAGATCCATTGCCCTCGGCACTTGTTCATCCAAATAGACCGTTCTTAAAGCATATCTGCTTAAACTTTGAGGAGATATCTCAATTACCACATCTTTAACTAAAAGGTCATCTGTTCTAGCTTGAAAAATCGGAAAAGAATCCTGCTCATTTACAAGAAATAGCTGAACATCCTTAAATTCATCTTTATCAATATCAAAATATACAGCGTATTTTTCTAACACATTGGAAGTGTTTCGTAGTTCAAATAATCTGTAATCATTAATCATCTTTTCAGTATTAGTAGTTAGGACTGTTCTAATATGCAAATCATTATCATCAGATTGAAGAATAGTATTTGTAATATTCGGAGAATTTAAAAGCATTAAATCATTAGTTGCTGCTCCTAGAACATTATCTTCAGGACTTTTTGTTCTTGGAGAAAGATTATTGGTAAAGAAAAATGAAAGCGCAAAGACAGCGATAAGAGCAGTACCAAGTAAAATATCAGTAAGTAGATCTAAAGCTTTAACTTTATTCATAATTTCACTTCTTCTGCTATTAATTTAAGTTGTTCTGGGCTGAATCTTTTATTGTTATGAAAATATTCCAGACCAGACAAGCCTTTTTCCCATTCCGAATCATCACCGTTATGGGGAACTAAATGGAAATGCAAATGTGCTACCAACCTTCCAAAGGTTAATGTATCAACATACTTATACCCCAAATCTTTGAAATGTTTCCCAATTTTTTGGAGCACAATTGCTATACCTTTCGGATCATTTAATTCCCAATAATTATTAACATGGACTTTAGGAATTAATAGAGTATGACCTTTAGTGAATTGAGATATATCTAAAAAAGCTAAGTGATCATCATCCTCATATACTTTGTAGCAGGGAATCTCACCTTTAACAATTTTGCAGAATATACAATCATCCATAATATTATCTTACACTAAAAGATCCCTACCCGTCATTTCAATGGGCTTGGGGATACCTAATAGAGCTAAAATTGTGGGTGTAACATCAGCTAGTATCCCAAATGGGAACTCTCTTCCGTCAAGCCCATCCTTTATTATCATGACAGGCACAGGATTAGTGGAATGCTTTGTATCAATATTTCCAGTTTGAGGATCTATCAATTCCTCACAATTACCATGATCGGCAGTAATTACTACAGCACCATTTTTTGACAAGGTCTTTTCAATGATCCTGCCCATGCACTCATCCGTGATCTCAACAGCTTTAACAGAAGCATCAAGAACACCTGTATGGGCTACCATATCTGGATTAGCAAAATTAGTAATGATTACATCATAATAATCTTCGTCGATTTTTTGGATCAATAGATCAGTAACAGGATAAGCACTCATCTCTGGCTTTTGATCATAAGTCGCAACATCTTTAGGGGAAGGGACTTCAATATGATCTTCTCCAGGATATTGGATTTGATTTCCTCCATTAATAAAGTAGGTAACATGAGGGTATTTCTCTGATTCAGCTATTCTTAATTGCCTAAGACCATTATCAGCTAATACTTTACCAAGAGGAGCAATGATCTTATCAGGAGGAAAAGCTACATTCTTAGGGAATCCTTTTTCATAATTAGTTAATCCCACAAAATATAGATCCTTGATCATATCTCTTTGCCAACCGGGGAATTTCTCATCTTCAAAAGCTCTAGTGATCTGAACAGCTCTATCTGCACGGAAATTGAAAAAGATTATCGCATCCCCAGCTTCGATTTTAGTTAGAGGTGCATTCCCGGTTGTAACTACATAGGGTTCCAGATATTCATCATAGACACTCCTACCATAACTATCAGATAATGCATCTTTCCAATGCTTAACTGGCTTTCCCACTCCTGAAACTAAAAGGTCATATGCTTTTTTAGTCCTTTCCCAACGCTCATCTCTATCCATTGCAAAATATCTACCGACAACACTGGCAATTCTAGCTCCACCAATTCTTTTCAAATCAATTTCTAGCCTTTCTAAATGTTTCTCAGCACTTTGAGGTGGCGAGTCTCTTCCATCAGTAAAAACATGCATGAACAATCTAGAGCCATCAACCTTTTCCTGTTTTGCCATTTCCAGGATCGCACTTAAATGACCATAAGAAGAATGGACCTGTCCACTTCCAACTAAACCTATAATATGCACCTTTTTACCTTCTTTACTCCTTTTGAATGCCTCTTTTAAGGCCTGATTATCATAGAATGTTTCATTATCGATTGAACTATCAATCCTGGGTAATTCCTGGAACACCACCTTACCAGCTCCAATATTCATATGACCGACTTCACTATTCCCATCCACACCATTAGGTAGCCCTACATGTAATCCCGAAGCATGCAAATGGCCATGAGGATATTTGGGCCAGTATTTATCAAGGGTAGGTGTTTTAGCTAAACTGACTGCATTACCAGGTCCAGGTGGAGCTACTCCCAGTCCATCCAGAATAATTAATACTAATGGTTTAGGTCTTTTGAACACGTTAGCCAATTAAGTTGCTAGAAATAAGATATAATATAACTATATTAAATAGTTTAGATAATTTTTCAAGTAATAATATACATTAATGAGACAATTAAGACCAAAAGAAGCCAAAAAATTCTTAAAAAAACGATTCTCGCATAAACTGGAGATTGAAATCTTTTTAGATAATGTCCAGTATGCTCGTAATGTTGCTGAATTTTTCAGAATAGCAGATGCTACTACAGTGAAATCATTAGTAATGTTTGGCATAACCCCTACGCCACCATTTGGGAACGATTTACAGAAAGTATCACGTAAAAAGGAATTTAGAGTTAAATGGGAAAAATGTGACAACTTAGATAAATATTTTTCTAAGAAAAAGAAAGATGGTTTTATAATCCTGGCATTAGAACTTACAGATGAAAGTATTAATATTCAGGATATTGAGAAAATTGGGAACAAAATTGTATTGATATGTGGAAATGAGGTTAATGGAATAAGTAAAGAAGTTTTGAAATATGCCTCTAAAAGTATTATGATACCTATGTACGGTAAGGGTGCATCCCTTAATGTCAGTGTCTCTGCAGCCGTCTCCATTTATTATTTATTGCTCAAAAACAATGTCACGACCCAAAAAAACGAAGATAGTATGCACGATTGGTCCCAGTAGCTGGGATGAGAACGTATTAGCAGGCTTAGTCAAGAACGGAATGAATGTAGCCAGGATCAATGGTGCATTTGCTGATATCGATGAATTAAAAAGAGTAGCAACATCAATTAGAAATATTAGTGAAGATGTAGCTTTAATGCTTGATATAAAAGGGCATGAAGTGAGATTGAATAAATTTGATGAGCCCTTGATAATCAATAAAGGTGATGAAGTGGTATTAGGAATAAAAGGAGATAGACTATACCCAGCTACTTATCCTGAGCTTCATAAGGATATTAAAGAGGGACAGATCATGATCGTAGATAAAGGTGCTGCCAAAATGGAAGTAGTTAAGATAGCTGATGGCAGGATCTATGCAAAAGTAATTAATGGCAAGGAAATCAAATCAGGCAAAGGTATGAATTTCCCAGGTGCCCATTTAAAAAATCCCACCTTAACAGCAAAAGATGTTGATCAGATCAATTTCATAATTCAGGACAAATGGGATTTTGTAGCAGCCTCATTTATCAGAGATCAAAATGATGCTTTGTATGTCAAAAAATATATAGCTAATACCCAACTCCAGCTTATTGCCAAAATCGAAGATCAGCAGGGTGTTGATAACTTTGATGATATTCTTAGAGTAGTTGACGGCATCATGATAGCTAGAGGTGATATGGGTACTGAGCTCCCTTTTGAGAAATTACCAATTATTCAAAAGGAATTGATCTTTAAATGCAATCAAGCTGCCAAACCTGTGATCACAGCAACTAATATGCTGGAATCCATGATAGATAATCCTTTCCCAACAAGAGCTGAAATAACAGATGTTGCCAATGCTGTTTTGGATGGAAGCGATGCTATTATGACATCGGGAGAAACAAGCAGTGGCAAATATCCAGTGGAATGTGTGGAAACCATGACTAAAATTGCTAAAGAAAGTGAACAATATTTGGTCCCAGAGATCCTGCCAGCTTTACAATTAGAGGATATGAAAATCAATCTAGCTATGGCTAATGCTGCTTATGAAGTCTATTCTCAACTAGAAGAGATCAATAAAATTGTAGTATATACCCGTTCCGGTGTTACTGCCAGAATATTAGCCAGACTTAATTTGCCTTTAAGGATAATTGCCTTTGTTGCTAATGATCATACTAAAAGACAATTAGGTCTTTCAAAAGGTGTTGAAGCTCATATCCTTAACAAATACTGGGTAGACAGAGATCAAGCCATTAAAGATATGATAACTAATGGTTATGAGATGGGTGCCCTGAAAAAAGATGATAAGGTTTTACTTATCGGTAATTCTACCCGCACTGGCAAAGGAGTTGTCAATTACCCCAATATATTCGAATATATTGAGGTTAAAAATTATCTTGACAACGATTAATCTCCAATGCTTTAATAAGAAAATCCAATATAAAGGGGAAGCAGGGTGAAATTCCCTCACTGTGCCGCAACGGTAAAGTCCGACTACCTATTTTTATTTTAGTTCCGAGCAGAACAGTTCCTTTATCTCTCTCTGCTAGGAGAGTTTTTATTATGAAAAATCTTGTCAAGTTAGCTTTATTGATTGTCCTAGTAATTGCCTCGCTTTATGTAATTACAGTCAATCCAAATTCCAACCCAGCCTCAGACAACACAACTTCAACAGATTCTACTTATGAGAATATTGTGGTCAAGGTTTCAGTCCCAGACCAAGAAGATAAAAGTTACCCAGCTACTAGCGTTGGGGATCTAACTTTAGAACAGATCTTAGAGAGAATAATGGTGTCAGGTGAATTCAGTTTTAAAACCCAGCAAAGCTCATTCGGTTCATATATCACAGCTATTAATGGAATCGAAGCAGATAGTACTAAACAATACTGGTCAATTGCTATAAATGGCGAAGATGCAATGCAAGGAATTAGTGAGATTAATCCCGTCAACGGAGATATTATTACTTTAACTTTAAAGGATCTATAAATGAAGAATAAATTAATTTTACTGACAATTATTAGTATTTTGGCACTTCTATTAAGGACCTTCTTTAAAATAGCACCAAATGTCGAGCTTGTGACATCCTTAGCGCTTCTAGCTGGTTATCTTTTACCTTCATCCAAGTTAGCCTTTATTTTCCCAATGGGCGTGATGCTCATATCTGATCTACTCATTGGCAATAATCAAATATTCTTATTCACCTGGACAGGATTTTTATTGCCTGTGCTTTTAGGTCAAAAAGTATTACTTAAAATCAATCTATCTAAAGTAAGATTATTAAATCAGGTTTTAATTGGAGCATCAGGATCAGTTCTAAGCGTTATATTCTTTTACCTATGGACAAATCTAGGTGTGGTTCTCACAAGTGGTATGTATGAGATTAGCTTAAATGGCTTAATTTTAAGCTATATAAATGCCTTACCTTTCTTGAAATTACAATTAGCCGGCAATTTAATAATTGCTCCACTAGTATTCTTAAGCAAAGAATTGATCCTAAGCAGATTACATAAAGCACATACCAATCAATATTCAAGATAATCCCAGAATTCCTGGGAATCTTGAGGAAGCATAGGATGAAAATAGCCTCCATACGCTGGGAGATTATCAAGCCTTCTTGTTAATTTTAAGAGCATTATTATTTCCTCAGTACCAGGAGCATAGTATTGCTCAAGAGAATCGAATATGGTACTTGAGACATTATCGATATCCATATTAGGTTGCTTGTTTTGGAAATACTGCATGGCTATATCCCATTGGTCTCTAGCCGTTTCCAATCTGCCATATAGGTGTTCCCAAGCTAGTCTGCTTTGAATTTCGCTCATATTATAGTTATTGACCATTGCTTGGAAAGCAACGCCATCAGCCTGACTCTCATTGTTTATCACCCGATTGTTAATATCATTAGTACTAGTTAGATCGCTCCAATTTACAGCATATTTATCTGTAATAGTATGCAAAGATCTTTCGGCATAGATCCAGGAGCTTTTTGTGGTTTTGTTTTCGTCCTCTGTATTTACAGTATCAAAGGCCTTTTGTAAGACATGTCCCATTTCATGATAGATCAAATACCTTAATCCCATATCTCTTAATTGTAATTGCCTTGATTCAGACTGAGATTCAGATCCTAATATTCCTGACTCCTCAAAAATACCGGAATTATTGTAAATATCAACTGGGTATATATCCATTTGTAATTTGGAATAATCATCTTTCCGGCCATCAGCTCCAATTAAGGCTTCAGTAGCGGAAGGGGGAGCGTCAGGATCATTAACCGGATGATAGGTGAACCTACTTTTAGAAGCTGGAAAGGCATTATTATTTATTTCATCAATATACTTCTGGGCAACACCTTTGCTTTTTAAAAACTCAATGTATTCTGCTCTTGCTGTTAAAATCAGTCCTTCAATCTCATTAACTGCTTGATCTGACAAGTACATATCCTCTTTATCATTGGGTATGGTTAGATTATTAGTCCTATCTTGTTCATCAGCTTCAAAATCATTAAAAGTGATCTTCGACAGATCACTACTACTGATTGGAAACTTCCCATCTTCCTGATAAGTCCAATTTTTAGCACTAATGATGTCAACAATTTCTTCAAGTAAATACATTTCAGAGACATATACTTGTTCTCCTTTTTTAAATGTCAGATTCTCATTATATATTGATAACTCCCCACTGTTTTGGGGATAGGAAGTTATAACAGGGTCTTCAATAATTTCTGTAGGACTAACATCATTATCATCTTTATCAACAGTTACAGGTGTAACACTCATTCCCCAGTAAAATCCAGCAATACAAAGGGTCGCAAGACAGCAGAACAATAAAAAAAGGACTGAAATTATGAGAAGAGCTTTTTTCATAAAAATTAATATTAATTAATATCAAATCATTATATTTAAAATTAATTATCATTGCTAATTCTGTGATAAATGGATTTTAATTGATATAATTATCTCGATAATTGCCAGATCGTCTAATGGTAGGACAACAGACTCTGGATCTGTGAATCTAGGTTCGATTCCTAGTCTGGCAATAATACCTACTTAAATTTATACTTCTATAAACATGGCAGGGACTCCTGAAGTTGCAGTGCAAAGTAATCTTGGTGAATTCGCCAATAATACTATAGGGAATTTTTTCCTAGGAGTAAAAAGAGAAAGGGCACCAATATTTAGTGCTATTTCTGGTGCTGCATTTCCATTTCTAGCAAATTTAATTACTAAAGGGGCCTTTGCAGCTTCATTTTTAAACCCTTTTGGTTTATCTGTCGGCCTAGCTGCCCTATTGGGTGGTGTAACCGCAGCCGCCTCCTCATTTCTATTTGATGTGAGACGGAAAATATTTGCAACTAATATGCCTAAAGCTTAAATACTAACTATGGAAAACATTAAAAAATATCTTGAATCCTATCTGCTTAAATTAGGTTTTAATGATGCTAATGCTGCAAGTGGAGCATCACAACTCATTACTTTAGCCCTGGAAGATACTTATGCTGAATTATTAGAAGAAGAAAAATTAACGGAAATAGTTCAAGCTATGGCTGATATGAATGAACAAAAGATCCTAGAAATTAATAAAGGTATAGAGGCTTCAAAATTCAATGATACCTTTCTGGAAATGATCAAAAAGAATCTCTCCCTTTTTGTACAGGAAATGATAAAACAAATGCCAGAGCAATATCATGAGCAAATGGAGGCAAAATTAAAAAGTATAGAACTGGAATTAAATGAGACATCAGATAAGTAGATCGTGATAGTAATAAAGACACCAGCAAAAATCATCATATTCGGAGAACACTTCATTGTCGCTAAGGGCTCTCAAGCCATATTAACCACTGTAGGTCTGGACACAACCTGCACAATAGGTAATGTGAATGATAAAGATTTCCATGTAAGCTTTAAATCAGCGACATTCAATCTAGATGTTCAATTTTCACAATCTGAAGCAATCGAGATCTTTTCTGCGGCTCAGAAATTACATGAACAATACAGAAAGAATCAAGATATTAAGCCTTTAAAGGACTTGATTAAGACTGATGGCAACTTTTTCAGGGCAATCATTGGCTTTCTTTCTCTTAAATATTCCATTTCTACTTGCTCTATTAAATTTGAATGTAAGGCTCCCCTTGGTTCAGGTATGGGGACATCAGCTAGTATTGCATCATCTATGATTGCAGCTATATTAAAAAATAATCAAATTGATTTTTCAAAACAGGAGCTTTTTAATTTAACTAAAACTATTGAAGATCTGCAGCATGGCAGCTCTAGTGGTGCTGACCCTGCTGCCATAATAAATGGGGGATTATTGCATTATGAGCATAAACAAAATGGAGAAAGATCATTCAGAACCCTTAAAAATATTAAGAATTGGGATAAGGATCTCTATCTAGTTCATACAGGCCCACCCCAGGAATCTACTGGTGAAATGGTAGCTATTTCAAAGGACTTTCAAAATACGAATCCAATAAAATTCAATAGGTTTTTAAATAGATCAAATCAAATCTGCAACGAATTTATTAAATCTTGCGATCCGGATATATTTCCTTTCCTTAACGAAAGCGGCCTAATGCTCGAAGAGATAGGAGTTGTTAGTAATAAAGTGATTGAATTTAGTAAAATGATCAGAAGCAAAGGTGGGGCAATCAAAATTGCAGGAGCCGGGGGCAGGGTAGGGGATGGTTCGGGCCTTTGTCTTGTTATCATTAAGAATAAGAACGATTTAAAACATATCTGTAATCAATTCAATTTTAAATTATTAAATGCACCATTAATGGTTGCAGGAATAGATATATAATCATGACGAAAATCAAAGTTAAAGCACCAGCTAATATCGCTTTTATAAAATATTGGGGCAGATATGATCATAAATTATTTTTACCACTAAACTCCAGTATCAGCATGAGCCTATCTGCCTGCCATACTATTACAGAGGCCGAACTTATAGATGGAAATGAAGATATAGTAGAGATTCGTTTCTATAATCAAAAAGATTACACTAGGATAGTACCAGGGAAAGATATCAAAGAAGCAGATATGTTTGAGCAGATTAAACGTATCAGAGAAATGGCCGGTTCAGCAAAGCATGTCCATATCAAATCAGAGAATTCCTTCCCAGCTGATGCTGGCATAGCTAGCTCAGCCTCTGGTTTTTCTGCTCTCACAGCTGCTCTTCTACTAGTCTATGGTCTTGAAGATAAATTCCAGGATAAAAAAGAATTTTCCAAGCAGATCAGATTATGTGGCTCTGCTTCAGCAGCAAGATCCGGATATGGAGGTTATGTGGAATTGCTGGCTGGAAAAGAACACGATGCTAGTTACGCGGTTCAATTGTTCGACGAGAACCATTGGCAACTCTATGATCTAGTATGTGTAGTTGATCCTTTAAAGAAAAAGGTAAGCAGTTCAAAAGGTCATGAAAATACGACCTCCAGTCCTTTTATGAAGGCACGCCTAGATGAATTACCAGCAAGGATAGCAGCACTCAAACAAGTTCTTAAAGAAAAAGATCTTCAGCATTTAGGAGAATTAATAGAAGAAGATGCCCTATCAATGCATGCAGTTATGATGACCCAAAAGCCATCCCTGCTTTATTGGAATAGTGGGACTTTAAGTATAATGCAACAAGTAAAGGATTTAAGAGATTCCCAAAACATTTTGGGATATTTCTCAATGGATGCCGGAGCAAATGTCCATGTCATAACAGATGAGGCTAATCTAGATAAATTATTGGACTCTCTTAAGACTAATCAATTCATTGATGAGATCATCGTTGATAAAGTCGGCAAAGGAGTAGAAGTTATTGATTAATTATGAGAATCGCTATTGCCGGGACATCAGGTGTTGGAAAAACATTTCTCGAAAATATCCTTGCTGAGAAATACAATTTTAAACAATTACCTAAAACTACAGATAGAAAACAACGACCCCATGAGATAGAAGACTCGGGTATTTTTTTTAAAACCAGACCAGAAATTGACGCTCATATCTCAAAATATTTTTTCACACTGCAATATGCAGGTCATATTTATGCCTGGTCGGAGGCTGATTTAAATAGTCATAAGAATTGCACTGTAGCGATCACAATGGAAAGCCTGAGTAGATTATTTCATAAGAACCTGAATTTCATACCAATTCTACTATACATTGATAAAACCAATCTCAAATTTTTAGAACAACGTATTAAGAATCAATTGAATTACCAGGACTTAGATCCTCAAGATAAATTGAAAGCAAGGGAAAAGATCGATGAGAGATTGGAGTTAGCAAAACAAGAATTACAAACAATTGATAAATATATATCAATAGTTGAAAGCGTATCTAATGGCAGAGCCTTTCAAATCAAAGATGACACCACGATCTACCAGGAGATTTTACCATATATTGATTTGCTTCTTAAAAAAAATATTTAAAGCTCTATTAGTTTTTCCCAAGGGAAGTCTTGATTTGAGAAATGCCCATAGGCAGCTGTTTGTAAATATATTGGCCTTCTCAAATTCAAGCGTTCTATTATTGCTAAAGGTCTAAAATCAAAAGATTGGACTACCTTTTTATCTATGCTCTTACCATTTTCATTTATGGCATTGACCATTAAAGGCTCTGCTCTACCAATAGCATAAGCAACAGAGACAATACATTCCTTAGCATAGCCATTAGCAACTAAATTTTTTGCTACAAAGCGACACATATATGCTGCTGAACGGTCAACTTTAGTAGGATCTTTACCTGAAAAACAACCTCCTCCATGAGGGTAAAGTCCACCATATGTATCTATCATGATTTTCCTTCCAGTAAGACCTGTATCTGCCTCAAAACCTCCCTGTTCGAATTTGCCTGTGGGATTGATCAGGATTTCCAGACCTTTATTCTCAATACCTTCTTGAGCTAAGAGGGGATTGATCAGATTTGAAATTAGATCAAATCTGATCTCTTCCTGAGAGACATCTTTACTATGCTGAGTACTAATTAGCAAAGTTTTCAATTTGTTTGATTTTACAGTCACCTGGGCTTTACCATCTGGTCTCAACCATTCTAATTTTCCTGTCTCTCTAAGATTTTGTAAACCCTTTGTAATTTTATTAACTAGCCCATAACCAAAAGGCAGATAATCAGAGGTTGCCTTGGTAGCATACCCATACATTATGCCTTGATCACCGGCTCCTCCAGTGTCTACACCTAGGGCAATGTCTGGGGATTGCTTAACAATTCTGGTTCTGATCTCCAAATTATCCTGGTAACCTATTCTCAAATATAGATCCCTGGCAACTTTTTCATAGTTAATTTGCGCATTGGTCGTTAACTCACCACCAATTGTTAAAATGCCATGACCACCAAATGATTCAATAGCAACCCTTGATCTAGGATCTTGCGCTAATGCTTCATCTAAAATTGCATCGGAGACCTGATCGCAGACTTTATCTGGATGACCATTAGTAACACTCTCGATGGAATATAGGTCGAAAGACATATTCATAGCTAAAATATTAAATTGTTAAATTATTGTGATTATCCTGATATCTTCCCCAATTTGGGCTAGAATTGGCACCAGATGCTTGTTTGTAGTATTAGCTGGTTGCCGACAGGTCATCGGGCTAGTTCCCTCTCTGTCTCTTGATAATCTAGTTAGATATTATCCTATTTATCCTTAACCTGCAAATGATCGATGAAAGAAATAAATGATATTAGAAATTCAGCATGAGACCAGGTTAAAGGTTTAATGCCTAGACCATAGCCGTTTCTAGGATCGGTCTGTTCTGGAATAAGTCCGGTTTTATCAAAGTGATCCAAAACCCAGATCATGATGCGTTTAGCGAAATCCATATCATTCTCACTTAAGGCCAGTCTTAATCTCCACATTGAACAAATGAACCAGGGATTACCTGTAAATTGCTCACTTACTCTAAGATAATGATCATTCTCTTTTCTGGCTATACCTCCAACACCTTGCTGTAGAAATAGTTTAGAGTCTAAATATGCAATTGTAGGTTTTAGATCAAACTCATTTAATAGCTGATAATCGCTTAACATATACAATGCTGAATCTGCAGTTTCATCCTTGATGATTGAATCACTATCCTTATCTATCCTTATACCCTTAATTAATATACCCTTATCATTTAATAAATATTTCTTAATATCTGTTTTTAATTCTTGAGAATGCTTAATAATTAGACTATTAAGCTTTGGATCAGGATTTTGTTCAAAAATCCTTAAAGATTTTTCATATACATTTAGTAGTAATACAGCATCAAAACTGAATACTCCAAAATATTGTTCCCAAATATCATAGCTGGGAAGGGGTAAATAACTTCCTTTTAATTCCTCAAACCATAATGTCTTCTTATTGTCCGATCCGGAAATATATTTTGAGAGATGTGCACGTTTAACATCATTAACAAATGTATGCCTGATTAAGAATTTAAGCATCTTCTTTAAGGGTGGCAGATATTTATTCCATAAGGCATGCTTTTTCTTATTATTTAATAAGTAATCTGCCAATACATCAGCCCATAATAGTGTTGCATCTTCTTGGATGGGCAATATTTCCACACCCTGATCAGTAATATAGCTATGCCAAGAGCTACCTAATTGCACATCTTTGTCATTGGCTGAGGGTAAATACTTATGGTGAAAATATCCTTTAGAGCTTATCAAAGGTAAAGTATGATCAAGGACTTTAACAAAACTCTTTTTGGCATTGAGTCTCAATAGAGCTTTTGCCGCAATGGCAGCATCTCTAGGCCAAAGATAAGAGTAATGATCAAGGCCCCCTTCCTTAAGATATTGCCCATCATTACCAGCTATAACTGCACCCCGCTCATCTATCTGTGATTCCATAAGCATTATGGAACGATTAAAATTGTAGAAGAGAGCTTCCAGCTGTTTCTGATCAAACACCTTGCTTAGGATACTAAACCTTTTAAGATCAAAGAGTTCGTCATAATGCATGCTTGTCTCTAATACTCTTTTTTGAACTAGATAATTTGTATTTGCCTTTAAAGCCTTTTTAGCATTATTAAATGCTTTAGTACTGTTTTTAGCATATGAATAATACAGCTTATATCTTTTACTTTTTGATCCTGCTATCTCTGCCTTTATAGACATTACTGAACTAACATTACCGGTGGAGATAGGATTAAGATCCAGATTACCATTCAAGGCAGGGACCACACCCTGTCCATTATTATCATCTTTGGCTGCGCATGAGAACTGGTATAGGTCTTTATCACATCCAAAAACAATATGCCTATCCTTTTTGTAATGCCAGAATTGCCCACTAGGCTGATGCCAAAGGATAGTATCGGCATAAACTGATTCCAGTAGAGAGAAATTATGTTCAAAATAGATAATAAGGTCTAAAGGTTCTTGAGTTAAGTTCATAATTCTCATATCCCTAAAATGGACATCCATTTTAGTATCGATTTGGTCAACAAATTCAACTTGCCAATCATTAGAACTATGGGTGATCACACTTTTACTTATCAAAGCATCATCTACAAAATCAATTTGGTATTTAAAATCACTTTCATTAAGTGACAATAACTGCCCCTTGTAAAAGAAGTAAAAGGTATTTATATACTTTCCCAATTGATTTTCCTGCCCCACATAAGGGAAATATATATCCTTGATCCTTCCCCAGTAATCAATATTTATATGCAATCTTCCATTACTTATAATTGTTGCTGTTGAATTCATTGCTCTAGATCGTTGAATACCTCTAAAAATAAAGCATAGTTCCAAGCCTGGGATAATGCCCCTTCAGCGTCATTATCAGCAGGATCGAATAGCTCAGGCAAATAATTGAGGCCCATTTTAGCGATCATCTCATAAAATGCTGTTAAACGAGTTTTTACCAAAGCTTGGGAATCTTTGCCATAATAATTCTGAATGGCTTTTAAATAGAATCCTAGTAAGAAAGGCCAGATCGCACCATTATGATAAGCCTTGTCTCTTTGGTCCATACTTCCTTTATATTTATTGATAAAATTCTTATCCTTAGGGGAAAGAGAGAAGAGCCCAACTTCGGTTACTAATTCTTTTTCTGCTGTTTTTATGATTTGTTTTGCTCTGGCTGTATTAAAGATTTTAAAGGGAAGTGATAAGCCAATAATGGCATTAGGCCTTATACAATCAGACTTTTCCTTACCTTTAATATAATCGAATAAGTATTTTTGATTATTATCCCAGTAATCAATGTTAATATTCTTATGTAATTGCTTGATCAAAGCTTTAATTTTAGGAGTTATGCAGGTTTTATTGAGTTCAGTATCAAAATACTCCAATACTTTTAGGGCATTGTACCAAAGCATTTGGATCTCAATTAGGTAACCTTTCCGGCCGGATAATGAATTACCCTCATAATTTGAATCCATCCAAGATAAAGAGACCTTATCATCTTTCCAAGTAAGATATCCTTTATTATTTAATCCGATCTCAAATTCAGTGCCCTGAATAAACTCACTAATAATGTTATTAATCTCATCTGCTAGATCCATGACTTTTGGATCTTTGGTGTCTAGGTAATAATAATAGATAGCAATTATGAACCATAAAGAGGCATCAATGGAATTGTAGCTAGGACCGCTCATTTCATTCGGAATAAGTCCGTTTTTAATCTTAGAAGCCCAAAAATCTAAAAGATCTTTAGCAAACTTATATCTTTTAGTAACTAATAGAAGTCCCCGGAATGAAATAAACGTATCTCTTCCCCAATCTCCAAACCAATGATATCCTGCCATGATAGATTTGTATCCTCCTTGTTCTACAAGAAAATCATAGGAGTGCTTCATAAGATAGTTTTTGAACTCTTTTAAAACACTCATTCGGCTAGTTAGGGGAGGAGTAAGTTCTAAAACGGGTTTAAGCGAGTCCGGTTGCTTAAAGGTTTTATTCTGTCTTGAATTTTCATAAGAAAACTGCAAAGTGATGTAATTGTCTCCAGGCTCCAGTTCAAAACTAATTTCTCCCAGCTTAACCAGGTCCTCATGAGCAGAGAGACCTCTAGCAATTTCCATTGAATACTCGAAATTATTATAAATTATCTGCTTAAGATCGATATCATAGTTAACATTAAGGAGGCTCTTGGGATTAAAAGTTAAAACTTTTATTGATAAAGTTTCCTCAGGTGATAATTCCACCTCGATATTATTTAAATGCTTCTTTAATTGGAACTTAAAATCATCTCTATATTGTTTCAATCCATGAATGCTTCTATTAGTTATCATAGGAGCAATATCAAATTGCACCTTCTTATTTGTATTTATCTGATATTTAACTGTTACACTATTATGCTCTTGTGCTAATGAGATCTCCTTCTTGATCTTGATATCTGGGACTTCATAATTCAATTGAACCTGTTTATTGCCTAATAGACTTGATCTAAAAAATTGTGATCCTTCAGGAGTTTTAATTCCAGGTTTAAATGTAAAAGTATGTAGATAGTATTTCTGATCTGAAGTTAAACACTCGTAAAGTGATGATATTATTAAATGCCTGGCAATCTTTTGGTCAGAAGCAATTAACAGACCATGATATTTCCTGGTATTACCATCTTTAAATGTGGATGAAGAATAGCCTCCTAATTGATTTGTAAGTAAATATTCATCATGCATGGGCAGCTTTTATAATTACTTTTCCTCCTTAGCTTCTTTTTTCCCGATATTATCCTGGATCTTATTTAATCTATTGATTATTACAACTGTTACAAAGGTAACTAATATAGCATAGATAAAAGGAGCCCACATTCCAGCCTGTTTAAGATATTGATCTTCTTTAAACATTTCAAATATGCCTTTAATAGCATCGTTCCAAGCTAAGGCCGATACCAGGGTCAAAGCTGATGTAAGTAATTTAAAAGTTGTGGAGACTCCTTCCTTAGCATCTTCTAAGGGATTAATTATATTAATCACCTTAACTGGCTTTTTATGAATCTTTTTTTTCTCAGCTATCATCGCTATTTAAATAAGAAATAAAGCGTTTGATGGCAAGAGTGATCAAAGCAACCACCATTGCACCCACAAGACAATACAGGGCAGTTGTTAAGACATTGTATAAATTTTTATGAGATACATATGAATCAAGTAGAGGGATATTTTCAAACTCTTTATTAAAAGTTAATTCTAAACGGGTAGTATTGATATAGTTCCTGTCATAAGCCGCTGCTGCTACCTTTACAGAAATAACATGCTCATAATCGTTCAATAGCGAATATTTGGTTAGAGGAGTGAATTCCTTAGTCAGCTCAACTTTATTACCCTTAGCTAATGCGATAACATCTTCACTTTCTCCTACTGGTTTAAGAATATTGTCATCGTAGAACCAAGTTACAGCAGCCTTACCCGAATCGATTTGGGGGTCTATAGTCAATTTGATAATTATTCCCTTATTGGGATAAGTCTGGTCAATTATCTCTAAATTTAGCTTTAATGCTTCATCAATTGCTACCTGATTAGGATCATCGTTAAATCCCAACACCAAGGGAGTAAAAATGAATAAAGGCATTAATAAAAGAAGCATTATATTTAGAAATCTTCGCTTCATAGCTAGAAGTAATATGAATATAAACTTGGCATAACAAGCTCTAATATAATGATATATACTCTGGAATAATAATTCAATCAGCTCTGAAGGTGCTTTTTTAATAATTGCTCACTTAATTTAGGATCAGCCTTACCCTTGGTTATACGCATGACCTGCCCGATCAAAAATTTGATCACATTTGGATTTTTATCTAAAGTAGCAACAACTTTAGGATTTTGTTTGATCACTTCCATAATGACCTCTTCTAAAGCATTTTCATCCTGCACCATTAAAAGGTCGTGTTCTTTAGCGTAAGTTTCTGCAGTAATAGCTCCATCCAAGATCTGAGGTAATATCTGTTTGGCAATTGAGCCAGAGATCTTTTTTTGATAGAGCATTTTTACTAGTCCTACAAAGTTCTCTGCACTAAGTTTTAATTCATTCAATTTGATCTTATTTGCTTTCATCAGGGCAAACAGATCCCCTATATACCATTTAGCAATTTCTTTGATCAGTTCTTTATCATCTATTCGAGTAATTGCTTGCTCAAACCAATCCGACCTAGCTTTAGTTGCAATGATAGTCTCTGCTGTTGAAGGTTCCAATTTGTATTCATGCATATACCTATCTTTTCTCTGTTGTGGTAATTCCACCATCTCCTCTTTTACCCTAGTGATCATTTCATCAGAAATGAGAATAGGGGGGATATCAGGCTCAGGGAAATATCTATAATCATCTGAGTTTTCCTTTACTCTCTGAGAATATGTTTTCCCACTCATATCCTTAATACCTCTGGTTTCTTGGAGAGGCGTCTCATTGTTATCGAGCAACTTTGCCTGCCTATCAAATTCGTAATTAATGACTTTTTCTAATACAGAAATTGATCCAATATTTTTGACCTCTACTTTATAAGGAGGCAGGGTTTTGGAACCCGATTTCCTCAATGAAATGTTCAATTCAAAACGCATTTGGCCTTTTTCCATATCAGCATTGGAAATATCAAGATAACGTACGATCTGTTTCAATCTTTTTGCGAAGGCATCAATCTCCTTTACATCTGTAAAATCGGGCTCCGTGACTATCTCAGCTAATGGAACTCCGGATTTATTGTAGTCTAATAAGGTTTCTGCTCCCTCGTGAATAGACTTACCTGTATCTTCTTCCTGATGCACTCTTTTAATTCTGATCCTGATTGAATCACCATTGAGATCATATTCCAAGTAGCCATTCTCCCCAAAGGGAAGATCATACTGGGAAATCTGATATCCTTTAGGCAGATCAGGATAAAAATAGTTCTTTCTATCAAATTTAGATTCCTGGTTGATTTTACAATTTAGGGCCAACGCTAACTTTACGCACTTCTCAATAGCTATAGCATTTGGTACTGGCAAAGCACCGGGTAATCCCAAACAAACAGGACAAACATGAGAATTGGGCTTTGCCTGGAAATATGCAGCATCACAACTGCAAAACATCTTGGATCTGGTTTTGGTCTGAACATGGATTTCTAATCCAACCACCATTTCATATTTACTCATGATCCGATCCTCTTTTCAAAAGTAAAAGCTGTGTTCAAAATTAGTTGCTCTTTAAATTGTGGACCAAATAATTGCATGCCTATAGGAAGACCCTCCGGATTATTTCCAATGGGTATACTTATACAGGGCAATCCACTAAGAGCGCTGGGCTCTGTTAATAGATCAGCCATCTCTCCAAATAGAGGGTTATTCTTGGTAACACCAATTTTGGGTGCTGGCCCAGGCATTGTTGGTCCGGCAATAATATCCACTTCCTTAAATGCTCTTTGAAAATCATTAATTATTAAAGTTCTTACCTTCTGAGCTTTTTTGTAATAGGCATCGTAATATCCAGCAGATAGGGCGTAAGCACCTGTCATGCTTCTCTGTTTAGCTTCATTGCCAAATCCTTCACCTCTATTAAAGCGGATCTGATCTAAGATTGTCTCAGCTTTTTGTGAGGAAATATGTCCATATCTGATACCATCAATGCGAGCCAGATTCGATGAGACCTCCGATCTACAGATCAATGTATAGACAGCCATGGAATATTTGGGATCAAGAAGATCAATTTCGATTAATTTGGCACCCAATTTTTCATACTCTATCAATTTCTCAGCCACCAATTGTCTGGAATAAGCATCGATCCTGTCATCTAAAAATTGTCTAGGGATCCCGATCCTTAGCCCCTTAACATCATCTTTTAGCGTCTTAAAATACTCAACCTTTCCTTCAGGAATACTAGTTGCATCCTTTGGATCAACCCCTGAAAGAACATTACTAACAAGCGCAATATCTTCTAGACTGTTTGCCAATACTCCCGGCCTATCAAGAGAAGAGCCCATTGCCACTACACCATAACGAGAGAAGCGACCATATGTGGGAGCAAAGCCGTAAAGCCCGCACCAGGCAGCAGGACCTCGAACTGATCCTGCAGTTTCGCTGCCGATAGCATAAGGCACCATATCTGCAGCTACAGCTGCCGCACTGCCTCCTGAAGAACCTCCCGGTATTCTATCTGTATCATAAGGATTTTTTGTAACTCCATAATCTGAGGTCTCCGTTGATGAACCATGAGCAAAGGCATCCATATTGGCCTTGCCAACTATAACTCCTCCCGCTTCTAACAACCTTTCTGTAACTGTAGCATTGTAAGGAGATATATAGTTATCAAGGATCTTGCTGCTAGCAGTAGTTTTTGTACCAATCAGATTAAAATTATCTTTCAGAGCAAGAGGGATTCCGGCAATTGGATCAATTTCCTCTCCTCTGGCTATTTTCTGATCCATCTGTTTGGCAGCATCCATAGCAATCTCTTTTGTCAGATTAACAAAAGCATTTATTTCCTTCTCCTTACTTTCAATCACACTTAAATACGCATTAAGTAGTTCCACAGCTGAATATTCTTTTTGGATCAATCCCTGATTTAACTGCTTAATAGTTCTTTTGCTTGTATCAATTCTTGTCATGATATAACTCGTTTGACAATAAAATAGCCATTCTTCAGATTATCTTTATTGGGATAATTCGATATATCTAGGCCCTTTGAAGGCTCATCTTTTCTTAGAACATTTTTAAGACCATGGGTTTGGGAAGTCTCGGCTACTTTTGAAGTATCTAATTCCTTAAGTACATCAACTGATTCTAAAACAGTATTAAGCTGATCCTGATAATGGGATAATTCATCATCGCTCAGATGTAATTTAATTAAATCCGCGATCTTTAATACTTGTTCTTTAGTTAATTTAGCCATGAGGAAATATTGTTGCTAGTTTGTAATTTTAAACCATAGCAAGTTAAAGTGCAAACGCAGGTTGTAAAGATAGCATAGGGTAGGGTAATATTAAGCCATATTATTGAATATTATGCAAAGAATAATCTCCTGGAATGTTAATGGTCTTAGGGCAGTATACAAAAAAGGTTTCCTGGAACTACTTAAGAAATTGGATCCTCAAATAATGAATCTTCAGGAAATAAAAGCCCATGAGGATCAGCTTCCTTTTGATCTTAAGATTGCTGATGGTTATGTTTCCTATTTCAATTCAGCACAAAGAAAAGGGTACAGTGGTGTTGCTACTTACACTAAAGAGGCTGCATTAAGTGTTTCCAACAATATTGGTGAGGAAAGATTTGATACCGAGGGCAGAAGCTTGATCCTAGAATTTGAGAAGTTCTTTCTTCTAAATGTATATTTCCCCAATGGACAAAGATCACATGATAGAGTCCAATTCAAACTGGAATACTATGAGAAATTTCTAAAGCTCTTAAAGGAGTTAGAACAAAGTGGGAAAATGATCCTATTTTGTGGAGATGTTAATACAGCTCATAAGGAAATTGATCTGGCAAGACCGAAAGAGAATTCTAAAACATCAGGCTTTTTACCAGAAGAAAGGGCATATCTAGATAAATTTGTTGATAACGGCTATGTTGATACATTCAGGATGTTTAATAACGATCCTCAAAACTATACCTGGTGGGATGTAAAATCAAGAGCAAGAGAAAGGAATATTGGCTGGCGCATAGATTATTTCTTTGTAGATGAAAAGCATAAAAAGAATATTGTAAGTGCAGGCATATTAAATGATGTTATGGGCTCAGATCATGCCCCAGTTTATGTTGATATTGAGATATAATGAATTTAATTATTATTAAATTTAAATGAGTAAAATTAAAGTAAGAATTAATAAAGATAAATGCATAGGCTGTGGAACATGTTACGCAACAGCTCCTGAGATCTTTGAAATGGATGTGGACGGCAAAGCTAAAATCACTGCAGCTTTCAATGAAGTTGAGATCACTGATCCTGCTATGATCGAAAAGGCTAAAACTGCAGCCTCAATGTGTCCGGATCATGCTATTGAAGTAGAGGAGCTGGAATAAATATCTCGCTTTTATATATTAAATCCTATGTAGGATCTAATAAAGCATCAAATCATTAGTTCCTACCAGGAATGCGAATTATATTAAAAAAGCCTCAGGGCTGCTTATTCAAACTTATGCGCATTTGGGCAAAGTAAGCATTAAGTCTGCTCAGAAAATGAGATACGGCTACCGTTCCCATTATTATAGCCCCTTCAACATGCCAGAATAAAAAGTCGAACTGCACGCCATATAAAGAGGGGATCGAGTAACGTAATACCATAAAGAAGCCGAAGCCCACAGCGGGTATTAACGTAATTAGCAGCACACTGTTCCAGAAGAAATTAAACACACTGACCTTAAATAAACTGCATTGATAGTTCTTTTTGCATAAAAAATACCAACCCCAGTAAATAAGCAGTGTGGGGATTACAAGCAAGCCTAGATTATAAGGATTTTTAGGTTGCTGAGCACTACTATCAGAAACAACAGTTGGCTTGATTGTGGGACTAACAATCTGACTTTGAGGAGTAGATGTAGGTGGGTCTGTAACTGTAACGACTTCCAAATCACCAATTTTGTATTGATCCAACAAGGCATAGGTGCTACTTTTATGATCTCTGCCTGTACCTGCTTTAGTTTGGAAATCTTCAGTCATGTCTTGGCCACACCAAGAATCAATCTCCAAATACCTGTCGTGACTTCTCAAATATGAAGTAATATCATAAACACTTTGTTCAAATACCATCCAGCAATCATCAGG
>ENA-UOWO01000941-UOWO01000941.1-activated-sludge-metagenome-genome-assembly--contig:-NODE-941-length-40374-cov-8.424266_pt1 | contig 40374 bp, 38 predicted proteins | sample MGYA00238148_ERZ761564 | MGnify/ENA primary metagenome ERZ761564 (study PRJEB28885, sample SAMN05720194) | activated sludge metagenome | isolation source: Anaerobic digester | place: USA... | reverse complement strand
CCCCCGCCCCGGCCGCCCCACGCGCCACCGCGAACGCGGTCGGGAGGAAGGGCAGCGGGCTGAAGAAGGGAACCGCGTTCGCGGTGGCGCGTGGGGCGGCCGGGGCGGGGGAGGCTGGGCGCGGTCGGGGCGGCCGGGCCGGTGCGGATGCCGTCGAGGAGGCCGGTTCCCAGATGCGGACCAGGACGTCCCTTGCGAGGGAGCCTTCCTTGGTCTTCGTGTTGTAGCGGAGTTCGCGGCCGGTGATGATCATGTCGTCCTTCCAGAGGGTGACGGGCAGGGCGGTGAACAGTTCGTCGCGCGAGAAGATGAACCGCATCTCCTCGCCCCGATACCGTTCCCGGGTCGATGTGTGCAGCCGCACATCGCCCCAGAGGCGCGCCTCGAACGGGTTCTTCATGCCCCACGAAGCCACGAGTTCGCCGGTTTTGGTCGCGACCATCCTGTCGAAGAAAAATGCATGTATCGTCGAAGCCGTCATGTTGTTCTGTGAATCATCCATATCTACCACATCCGCATACATCGTGGCATGTTCGAAACCGGCCTCGAGCTCATCGAACTTCACGTTCGTCAGGCGCATCTTCTGGCGGGCATACCGGCTCTGGACGTCCTTCTCGAGGTCGGTGCTGCTGAAGAAGATGATGCCGAGAAATCCCGCGAAGAGGAGGCCCCAGAACCAGAAGGTCATGTAGAACGGCTGTTTCATGCCCTGCGTCCCAGATCTGCGTGTTCATACCGCTCATGGAACCAGACCCAGAGATCGGGCCTTCGCCGGAAGGCCGCTTCGTATCTGGCCACGTAGGCCGCGATGCGATCGGGCATGGGGGCTTCCGTCGGGTACGCAACGGGCGGCTCGAACCGGATGTGGTGGCGGCCGGCGTCGTCACGCTCGATGAATACGGGAATGATCGGCGCGCCCGATCGCTGCGAAAGCAGAATGGGGGTCGGGTAGAACGAGGCTTCGCGGCCGAAGAAGGTGGTCAGATAGCCGCGTTCGCGGGCGTTCAGGTCGGCGAGCACGCCGATGATGCCGTTTTTGCGGAGGGTGCGGAGGGAAGCGGCGAGGTTGTGGTCCATCAGGATCCGGACGCCGCGGTTTTCGCGAAAACTGTTCATGAACTCGGTCATGCGGTTGACGGCCTGGGGCCTGGCGATCGCGTAGATCGGATAGCCGAGCCTGGCCATGGTGTAGCCAATCAATTCCCAGCTGCCGAAATGGCTGGCGAGGAGAACGATGCCTTTTCCCTGCGCAAGGGCAGCGTCGAGGTGCTCCCGGCCGGTGACGGTGATGAACGAGGGGTCCGCCTCGAGGAGCTGTTCGTAGAAAAAAATTTCGAGCAGGCTCCGTGACTGGTTTTTTTCTATGCCTTCAAGAATAGAATCTCGACGGTCCGCGAACTCGGCGGGAAGGAGTTCGGCGGCGCGCTGCATCTGCTTCCGGAACACGAGTCGCATCGCCTTGCGCAGCAGCCGGGCAAGGCGCGGAACGACGCGCGGGGGAAGCCGCACGAGCCCGCGATACAGCATCTCGACGAGCCATGCGCGCGCGTTCCTTCGGAACGCCTTGAACCGGTCACGCCAGGTATTCGTCAACCAGAGCCTCCAGGCGCCCCTGGTGCATGAGCATCAGGTCGACGGCTTCCCGGACGGCCCCTTTGCCGCCGTCCGAGCCGAGCACGAAATCCGCATGCAGCCGGACCACCGGGTGCGCGTCGGCTGGGGCGAAAAACAGGCCGGTGCGGCGTTTCGCCGGCAGGTCGTTGAAATCGTCGCCGATGAACGCAACCTCCTCGGGTTTCAGGCCGCGGCGGGCGATGATTTCCTCGATGACCGCGGCCTTTCCGCTCACGCCCTGGTGGAGTTCGTCGAACTTCAGCTCGCCGGCGCGCCGGGAAAGCGCTTCGGAACTGCGCCCGGTGACGGCTCCGCAGAGGTTGCCGGCTTTGCGCCAGAGAGCGAGGCCCATCCCGTCTTTCGTCGAGAAGAACTTGAACTCGTCGTGGCCGTTGCCGAGGGCGATCCGCCCGTCGGTCAGGACGCCGTCGCAGTCGAAGAGCAGAAGTTTGATGCGCGCGCAGGCGCGCTGAAAATCAGTCGTGTTCATCATGGCGGGGTGACAAGGTTATACCAGAATGCGGCATGCCTGTAAACGAACCCTCTGAAAATTCGGGTTTCTCCCTTCTCGGGGAGCGTGACACCGGAGAGCCGCTCTCGTGTCCGGAGACTCCGGACGTGTCGCGAGTGCGAACGCGCCGGTCATACATGATAAAATATATTATAACATCGGTGCCGGGTTGTGAGGCATGCCATGTCCGGGATATCATGCGTCGCGGTCGGGACGGACAGGCTTCCTTCACGCATTTACAAACATTTACTTTTTTTCACGGGGCGTATTCGCAATAATGGGCAGCGTTCTGAGGTGAACGGAAGAAGAGCCAGGCCATGAAACGAATCCTTGCACTAGATGATGACTGTGAGCTTTGCGAGCTGCTTTCGGAGTTTCTGACCAACGAGGGGTTTTCGATCGAAACCTGTCGTGAGCCGGCGGCGTTTTTGGAGCTGCCGTACGGCACGGCATTCGATCTGCTCATCGTCGATGTCATGCTGCCGGGAATCGATGGCTTCGAGGTTCTCCGGCGGGTCCGGGCGACATCGCGAGTGCCCGTGATCATGCTGACCGCACGAGGGGAGGAACAGGACCGAGTGCGCGGTCTGGAACTCGGGGCGGATGATTACCTGCCCAAACCGTTCAGCCCCAGAGAGCTGGTCGCCCGCATCCGGGCGATCTTTCGCCGGCTCGAACCGTCGGGAACGCCCGGAAATGAAGAAGTTCTGCAGGTCGGTGATCTCCGGATGCACATGAACAGCAGGAAAGTGTTCCGCGGCACCGAGGAGATCGGTATCACGCAGATCGAGTTCCATCTTCTGGAGCTGCTGATGCGCTCCCCGGGCCAGCCCGTCAGGCGGCAGGATCTCGCTCTGCAGGCCCTCGACCGGACGCTTACCTACGAGGACCGCAGCCTCGACATGCATATCAGCAATCTCCGCCGGAAGGTCGGAAGCAAGACCGCCAAGGGCGAGCTCATCCAGACCGTCAGAAGTGTCGGCTACATGATCGCGCTCCTGCCGAACGTCGAGCCATGAAGCGTTTCCAGGGCATGGGCATCTTCACGCGGATCGTGATCTGGTTTCTGATCACCAGCGGAGCGATCCTTGTCGTCCTGAGCGGACTGCTCATGCATGTGCATGCCCGGGCCGAAAACGATCGGCTGGCGATGTGGAGCGACTTCATGGACGAGCAGGGCCGGCTGCTTGCCGGCCTGCATGAAAAACTCCCGGACCAGACCGTCGATGAGCTCGAAAACCTCAAGCTGATCCCCCTGTTTCTGTATGATTCAACCGGCAGGCTTCTCTTCGCGCCGAAACGGCTGAGGCACCTTTCACGCGCGGAGGAAGAGAAGGAGCGGGATGACGTCATTCACAAGCTGGGAGCGCTTGTTCCCCAGGTGAAAACCGCTTCCGAAGCGTATCAATCATTCACGATCCTGGGGGAAAGCTATCTTGCCCGGCGGCTCGATGCCGGAGTGTCCGAACCGACCCGCACGACGCGGGAAGTGGGCCGGCGGCGCCCGGATGGCGCAGTCCAGCCGGACCCCAGGACCGTCTTTTTGCGGTTGAAGGGGAAATCCCTGCTCGATCTGCGGGGACTGTTGCTGGATGAGCGCATCGGCTGGTGGGTGGCTTTCATTGGCCTGATCATCGGATTTCTCTGCTTCTGGCTCACCCGCTCGTTCGTCAAACCGATCGTCGAGTTTCAGCGGACAAGCAGGACCATTGCCGAGGGGCGGTTCCATGCCCGTCTTCCGGCGGAACTGACCGGCCGTTTCGACGAGCTCGGGGCCCTGGCGGCCGATTTCAACTCGATGGCCAGCAGGATCGAAGCCACGATCAGGGACCAGCAGCAACTCCTGTGGGATGTTTCCCATGAATTACGGACCCCATTGACCCGCGTGGGACTGGCTCTCGAGCTGATTCGCCAGGCTCAACCCGAGCATCGGGAGCGGCTGATCGGGAAGATGGAGCGCAACGTCGTCAAGCTGAACGGGCTTTTACAGCAGATTCTCGATTTCGCGCGGCTGGGCGGGAACGCCGACATGGTGGTGGAAAAGAAGCCCGTTCTTCTCGGACGCCTGATCGAGACCGTTGTCGACGATGTCGGCATCGAGGCAGACGCGCATGAACAAACGATAACAGTTGTGCCCTGGCCCAGGGATGTCGTCGTCGAGGGGGCGGAAGAGCCCCTACGCAGGGCTGTCGAAAACGTCCTGCTCAATGCCATCCGGCACACGCCGGCAAAAACGGGGATCCGGGTGAGCCTGAACGCGGATGATGCATCCCGGATGGCCGTCATCACGGTTTCCGATTCGGGCAGGGGCGTGCCGGCCGATGAACTGCCGAAGCTGTTCACGCCTTTTTTCCGGGGATCGGAGACCGCCGATGAACCCCCGGGCGGGTTCGGGCTTGGTCTGGCCATTGCCCAGCGCGCGTTTCAGGCGCATGGCGGGCGGATCACCGCAAAAAATGGCGAGGGCGGCGGATTGATGGTCGAGATGCACATCGGTTTTCAGGGATATGAAACCGCCAAGCATAAATAACTATACAAATAGAAAACTGGCTGTCCCCCGGACGGGAGAAGCTGGAATGACGAAAGGGACACCATGAAACGCGTTCTCTTCTACCTCGGAGTTGTAGCAGTGGTGGCGACGGTCGTGTATTTCACGATCCAGGCGACGTGGCGGTCCGGCAAGGCCCCTGCCAGGCGCGGCTCCGGAGGCGCGGTAGCCGTTGCCGTCGAAGTCGCCCCCGTTCAGAAAAAGGACATGGCCGACGAGGGGCGTTTCACGGGATCGCTTCTGCCGAGATCCCGCTTTGTCGTGGCTCCGAAAGTGGCGGGGCGCCTGAACAAACTCGCCTGCGACGTTGGTGATACGGTCTCCCGCGGCCAGGTTCTCGCGGAGATCGAAGACGAGGAGTTCGTTCAGGATGTCGCCCAGGCCGAAGCCGACCTCGCGATCGCACGGGCCACCCTGACCGAGAGCATGGCGATGCTGGATATCGGCCGCCGCGAGTTCGAACGCGTGAAGGCCATGCGCCAGCAGAAAGTGTCATCCGAAGCAGAAGTCGATGCCGCGCAGGCCCAGTACAAGAGCCGTGAGGCAAAGACGGAGGTCAGCAAGGCCCAGGTGCTCCAGAAGGAAGCCGCCCTGAAGACCAGCCGGATCAGGCTCGCCTATACGAAGATTCAGGCACTGTGGGACGAAACCACGCCCACGCGGCTTGTCGGCGAGCGGTTTCAGGATGTCGGAGCCATGCTTTCGGCCAACACGCCGATTCTCTCGCTGCTCGACATCCGGATGGTGATCGCCGTCGTCGAAGTCGTCGAGCGGGATTATTTCCGGATTCACGTCGGCCAGGAGGCGCTCATCACCACGGGCGCCCTTCCGGGGCAAACCTTCCGGGGGAAAGTCGTCCGCATGGCGCCTGCTCTCGATGCGGAAACACGCCAGGCGCGGGTCGAGATCGAAATTCCGAATCCGGATCTCCTCCTCAAGCCGGGCATGTTCGTGCGGACCCAGATTCAATTCTCGCAGCACCCGAACGTTCTCGCCGTTCCGGCGTCGGCCATCGTGAGCCGGGAAGGGGCGAAGGGCGTTTTCCTGATCGACCGGGAAGGCCAAAAGGCTGTCCTGACACGGGTCGAGACCGGGATCACCCAGGGGGATTTCGTGGAAATAGCCTCACCCACGCTCGTTGGAGACGTCGTCACCATGGGGCATCACCTTCTCGAGGATGGGTCGCCCGTTCTCATCGCCGGTGCAGAGGCAGACAAGCCGTCCGGCCGGAAAGAGGCGAAGTAGGCCATGAATCTCTGGACAACGGCTGTCAACCGTCCGATCGGCACGACCATGCTGACGCTCATGGTCGCCGTGTTCGGACTGGTTTCCCTCTACCACCTTCCCATCGATCTCATGCCGGATATGACGTATCCGGTCATTTCCCTCTCGACCAAGTATGCCAACGCCAGTCCGGTCGAAGTGGAAACGCTGATCACGCGGCCGATCGAACAGGCGCTCAGCGCGGTTCCCGGTGTCGACGAGATTTCCTCCGAGTCCACCGAAGGCAACAGCCGGGTGCGGGTCTCGTTCAACTGGGGAACCGATCTGGATGCCGCGGCCAACGACATTCGCGACAGGATTGACCGCATCATCGCCCGTCTTCCCGAAGACGTCGAGCGGCCGACCCTCCGGAAGTTCGATCTCTCGGCGACCCCGATTCTGATGATGGGCGCATCGGCGAGACTCGATCCCGTCCAGCTTCTGAGGCTGATCGAAGACCAGGTGAAATACCGGATCGAGCGGATCCCCGGCGTGGCTTCGATCGACATCCAGGGCGGGCGCAAGCGGGAAATCCATGTCAACCTGCTTCCCGAGCGGCTCAAGGCGTTGAATATCCGCGTCGACCAGGTCGTCACCCGCCTGAAGCAGGAGAACCTCAATCTCCCGGCGGGCATCATCGAAGCGGGCAATTACGAACTCACCGTGCGAACCCCCGGCGAGTTCTTCCGGGTCGACCAGATCAACGATATCGTCATTCTCGAGAGCGGCGGGTCCCGCGTCAGGCTCGGCGAAATCGCCCGGGTCGAGGACCGATGGGAGAAGGCCCGCCAGGTCATCCGCATCAACGGAGAGCCCGGGGTGCGCATCTCCGTCAACAAGCAGTCAGGGAAGAACACCGTCGAGATCGCCGACGCGGTCCTGGCCGAGATGAAAAAAATCAACCAGGATATCCCCCAGCTCAAACTGACGACGATTACGGATAGTTCGAAATATATCAAGAGATCTATCAATAACGTCAGTTCGTCGGCCGTGGAAGGCGGCTTCCTCGCCGTGGTCATTCTGCTCATCTTTCTCGGTGACCTCTGGAGCACGTTCGTCATCGCCATCGCCATTCCGCTTTCGATCATCGCGACATTCGCCCTGATGTATTACAACGGGTTCACCCTGAACATCATGTCCCTGGGCGGCGTCGCGCTGGGCATCGGCATGCTCGTGGACAACTCGATCGTGGTGCTCGAGAACATTTTCCGGCTGAGGGAGAACGGGCAGAAGCCGGTCGAGGCCGCCATCAACGGGACGGCCGAGGTCGGGGCGCCGATCCTGGCGAGCACGGCGACCACCGTCGTGGTGTTCCTGCCGCTGCTGTTCGTCGAGGGGATGACCGGGGTCATGTTCAAGCAGATGTCGTGGGTCGTGGGATTTTCGATCACCTGCTCGATTTTCGTCGCCATCACGATCGTTCCGATGCTTGCCGCGCGATTCATCCGGATCACGGAAAAAGGGTCGGGCGAGAAGCCGCCGGTGCTGGCGTCTCTGGCACGGCGATTCATCGGGTTTTTCGAGCGGCGATACCTCGAGATTCTCGGACTGGCGCTGCGCTGGCCGAAGATGGCCGTCGCGTCCGTCCTGACCGTGCTCGGCCTCACACTCCTCTTGATTCCCGGCATTCCGGCCGAGTTCATGCCCACCGCCGACGAAGGCGAAGTGCGCGTGACGGCGGAAATGGAAGTCGGGACACGCCTTTCCCTCGTCGAGGAAAAGATGGTGGAGGTCGAAGCCCGTATCAGAAAAGCCGTTCCCGAACTTACCGACATCGTGTACAGCGTCGGCCAGGGTGGGGGCGGCGGAGGGGGAGGCCGCGGGGCGGTCAACGCCGGAGAAATGCGGATTCCGCTGGTCAGCAAGGACAAGCGGAAACGCTCGAGTGCGCAGATCGCCTTCGAACTGCGAAAAATACTTGCTGATATTCCCGGCGTCCGGATCCGGACCCGCGAGGGCTCGGGCATGTTCATGATGCGGATGGGGGCCGGCACGGACAAAGTCCAGGTGCAGGTCCGCGGCAACAACCTCGAAACGGCGGACCGCCTCGCCAAACGGGTCGAGGGGCTGCTTTCCAAAATCGACGGGATTTCCGATATCCGGCTGAGCCGGGAGTCCGGTGCCCCCGAGCGGCTGATCTCCATCGATCGCCAGCGCGCGGCCGATCAGAAGCTCACCGTATCGAAAATCGCCGAGTATCTCGAAACGGTGCTTTCCGGTTCATCCGCCGGGAATTACCGCGACAGCGGGGACGAATACAGAATTCTGGTCAAGGGCGAAGAGCCCGAGCGGATGAACCTCGATGACATTCTCGATCTCACGATTCTGAATTCAGCCGGCCGGCCGGTCGCGCTGCGGAACGTCGCCTCCATCGTCGAGAGACAGGGGCCCATCCTGGTCGAGCGCATCGACCAGGAGCGCGTCGTCAACCTGACGGCCGATCCGGGGATTCGTTCCCTGGGCACGGTTCTCGCCGAGGTCGGGGAAATGCTGAAAAGCATTCCGCTGCCGAACGGGTTCAGTCTGAGTATCGGCGGCGATTACGAGGAGCAGCAGAAGTCGTTCCGGGAACTGCTGTTCAGTTGTATTCTGGCGGTGTTCCTGGTCTACATGGTCATGGCGATCCAGTATGAGTCGGTGCTCGATCCGCTGATCGTCATGATGACCGTGCCGCTTTCCACGATCGGCGTCATTCTGGCGCTGTTCATGACGGGAACGAGTTTCAACGTCCAGTCGTTCATCGGCTGCATCATGCTTGCCGGCATCGTGGTGAACAACTCGATCCTGCTCGTCGATCACTCCAACATGCTCCATCGCGAGCAGAAGATGCCCCTGCTTCCCGCGCTCATGGAAGCCGGCCGCGACAGGTTCCGGCCCGTGATGATGACCGCGCTGACGGCGATTCTCGGCCTCGTGCCGCTCGCCCTCGGATGGGGGGAGGGCGGCGAGGTCCAGGCCCCCCTGGGCCGCGTCGTCATCGGCGGACTGATCTGCGCCACCTTCATCTCGCTGGTCATCATTCCCGCCGTGTATGCTCTGTTCTACGCAAAATCCTCCCCGGAAGGTGAAGCCAATGCCTGAGAGAAACACTCTTCTTGCCTGCGCCATCCTCGTTCTCGGGATCTTCTCCGCCTCATCCGCGGCGGAACAGGAATTCCCGGCATCTGAAGCCGCCGATCTCGCGTCTGTGGCCTCGGCATCGGCTTTCGAACGGAGTCCGGGCGGTTCCGAAACGGTCGAACTCCCGGATCTCGTCGCGACCGGGCCGGTTGCCCTCCTGCTGCCGATCGCCTCCGAGTCCCTCGCGTTCGCATCGGAAACGGCCTCCATTTTCGCGTCGGCGATGCCCGAACCCGGGAAGTTCCTCAAGCTTGGACTGGGTGAAGCGGTGTTCTCTGCCCTGGAACGCAACCGTGGGCTCGCCGTCCAGCGGTTCGACGTCTCGGTGGTGAAAACCGCGATCGACGAGGAACGAGCCGCGTTCGATCCTGTTGTATCCGGATCGATATCGAATTCGGACCGGCTCGGCAAGCAGATCATGCAGACGGGGGCTCTTGGCGACAACGTCAGCAACAGGACGGACGGCACGATTGACGTGACCCGCCGTTCGCCTTCCGGAACGAGCACCTCCCTCTCCCTGACCGGCACCCGGACCCGTTCGGCGCGGGCGCCGAACCTGTTCGGCACGCGGATGGGCCTCGACATCACGCATCCGCTCCGCCGGGGCGCGGGAACGACCGTGAATATGATCGCGGTCAACCAGGCCAAACTCGATTTCCAGGCTTCGAAACACGAACTCGAAGGATTCGTGCTCGCCCTCGTCGCGGAGGTCGAGAAAAAATACTGGGACCTCTTCCTCGCGATGCGGGAACTGGACATCGTGCTCGAGTCGCATCGCCTGGCCGTCATGCAGCTCGAAGAAACGAACAAGAAGATCGCCCTCGGGAGCATTTCCGAGTCGGAGCTTGCGGCCGCCGAAGCCGAGGTCGCCCTTCGCGAGGAGGGGATCATCGATGCCCAGAGCCGTCTGGAGGCTTCCCGCATTGCTCTCCTCCGCATCGCCAACCCCGGATCGGGATCGTTCTGGGATTTCGATCTCGAGCTGACGGATGTTCCGGACATCCAGAACCCGGTGATAGCGAATGTCCGCGAGCATGTCGAGACGGCGCTCGAGAAACGGCCAGAACTTCTCCAGAGCAAGATTCTGCTCGACAAGGGCGAGCTGGATTGCGTCCAGACGAAGAATGGTCTTGTGCCGCGCCTCGATTTCTTCGTGACCCTGGGCAAATCCGGATACGCCGAGACCTTCGAAAAGAGCGCCACGGAGCTCGGCATGAAGGCCTACGATCTCGCCGCGGGGCTCGAGTTCGAACTCGAACCTGGTCGCCGGGCCGCCCGGATGAAGAATGAGCGGGCGCGTCTCTCGGTGGAGCGACAGAAAGAAGCCCTGCGGAATCTGCGGCAACTGGTTCAGGAAGAAGTGCTGAAGGCATATCTCGAAGTCCAGCGCTCCCAGCAGCAGATGAAGGCAACGGCCAAGACCGTCGAGAAACAGCAGGAGAAGCTCCGCGTCGAACAAATCAAGTTCAGCCTCGGGAAGACCACGGCGTTCCAGGTCGCCCAGGCGCAGCGTGACGTCGCCGACAGCCAGACGTCCCAGTTGAGAGCCCGTATCGGCTACATGAACGCCCTCAACGACCTGTGGAGATACGACGGCACGCTGTGCGAGCGTCTGGGAATCACGATCGACTCGGAGCCGCGCCCGGCCCCGTAACGCCAAAACAAGCCCGGGCGCGTCCGTTCCCGGAGTGGAGCGCCGGGGCCGTTTCTGGTATACTGCGCGATCCATGAAAGCGCTCATCGGGGCTTTTTTTCTCGCCTGGATGCTCGGCCTGCTCCTCGTGCCGATGGTCCGGAGGATGGCGATCAAGCTCGGGCTCGTCGACCGGCCCGGGTCACGCAAGATCCATCGCCATCCGGTTCCGCGTATCGGCGGCCTTGCGATCTACACCGCCGGCATCATGGGGGCGCTGCCGTTCCTGTCGGATGACATCAAGACGACGGGCGTCATGCTGGCCGGCACCTTCATCTTCCTGGTCGGCCTGATCGATGATTTGATCGATCTGCCCGCGAAAGTGAAGCTCGCCGGACAAATACTAGCCTGTATAATATTGGTTAGTTTTCAGGTCCGCATCGACTTCGTCACGGATTTCATCACCGGAAAGGGGCTCGTCGCGCTCGGTCTGCTGACGCTGCCGCTCACGTTCGCCTGGGTCATCGGCCTGACCAACACCGTGAACCTCGTCGACGGGGTCGACGGCCTGGCCGGCGGGATCGTGTTCATTGCTCTCGCGACGCTGATCGGGGTCCGGCTCCTGTCGCACCATACGCAGGATGCGGTCGTCATCGGCAACGTGCTGGTGCTGACGGCGGCGATCATGGGGGCCCTGCTCGCGTTCCTCCGATACAACGTGCATCCGGCCTCGATCTTCATGGGGGACTCGGGAGCCTACTTCCTGGGCTTCATGACCTCCGCGCTGTCGGTCGCCGGCGCCGCGAAAGGGACGATCCTGCTGCCGCTCGTGATCCCGCTGATCGCGTTCGGGCTGCCGGTGCTCGATGTCGTGTTCGCGATCCTGCGCCGGTTCTTCCGCAAGGTGCCGATCTTCCAGGCCGACAAGGAGCATCTGCATCATCATCTGCTCCGGCTCGGGTTTTCCCAGGCCGACACGACCCGGTTCATGTGGATGGTTTCGAGCTGTTTCGGTCTGCTCGCGCTCCTGATGGCCGATCTGCGACACCGGGGCCTCGAGGCGGCGATCCTCGCGGCGCTCGTCCTGCTGATCGCCGCCTGCGTCGTCTTTTTCGTCAACCGCACCCATGACAAGACCAGCCGTCACCTTCCGTAGCGTCCTGCTGCAGGATGCGGCGGTCGGCCACCTGCGCCGCTCGCTCGCCCGCAACCGGGTGGCCCAGACGTATCTGTTCACCGGCAGCCCGTCGGTGGGCAAGGGGCTGACGGCCCTGGCGTTCGCCGCGACGCTCCAGTGCCTCGAGTCGGGTGTCACGGACCAGAACGCCCTCCCGGAAGCCTGCGGCGGCTGTCTCTCGTGTCGGCGCATCGCGGCGGGCTCGCATCCCGACGTGACGACCGTCACGGTCCAGGGCAACGACATCCGCATCGACCAGGTGCGGCGTCTGCAGGAACTGGCCGTTCTCCAGCCGAACATGGGCCGGTGGCGGATCTTCATCATCGATCCCGCCGACCGGCTCAACGACTACTCGGCCAACAGCCTGTTGAAAATCCTCGAAGAAGCGCCTCCGCGGGCCATCTTCATCCTGCTCGCCGAGAGTCCCGAACGCGTGCTTCCCACGGTCCGGAGCCGCTCGGAACAGGTGGTGTTCCGGACGCCGTCCCACGAGGAAGCCCGGCGGGCCCTCGCCGATGCAAGCGGGAAGCCGGCCGCCCAGGCCGCGCGGTGCTATGCCCTTGCCGGCGGCGCGTTCGGAACGGCGTGGCGGCTGCTCGAGGCAGGGGTGCCCGAGGCGGCCGGCGTGATGGGGTTGAGGGCGGCACATGTGGCATATCTCGAGGCGCTCCTCGCGGGGGGCGCGGCGACGCGCGCGCGGCTCGAGGCGGCACCGTCGCTGGAGGCGGCCCTCCAGGAGCTCGAAGCGGCCCGTTCCCGGGTCGATCCGGGGCTGGCGGCGGCCCTGCATGCGTTCACGCGGGGCCTCGTCGTCGGCGTCGGCTTGCCGGCCGCGTTTCCGATCCTGTTCACCCGACTTTTCCTCGAGGCCGTCGAGTCGGTCCGCAAGGATCTGAAAAAGGAAGTCGACGCCCTGATCGCGAAGCAGAAACAGGCCTACAGCCCCGGTCTGCTGAAGGAGATCGAGGACCAGTGCGGCGCGGCGGTCTCGGGCTGGGCCGGCCGCCAGCCGGCTTCCCTGCTCGAAAGCCTCCTGCGGTGGTATGAAGACGCGTATCATCACGGATTCATCGAAGACGACGCTTGTCTCTTGAACCTCGACCGGAAAGACGATATCATGGCTGTCACCGCGGCCCGGGGACCGGCGTTCATCCATGCGCGCCTGCAGCTTCTTCATCATGGTCTCGAACTGCTGCGGCGGTTCGTCCAGCCCGCTCTGGTGCTGGAACATGTTCTTACTGACATCGGAGGACCGAGTACGTGAGCCGGTACGTTTCATTGCGTTTCAGAAAGCTGCCCACGGTGTGCTGGCACCTCGAGCCGCAGCTGGAGCTTTCCCCCGGCCAGAAAGTGGTTGCGAAGACCGTTCACGGCCAGGAAGTCGGGACGGTGCTCTCGGTCCTTCCCGAAAACACGGACCCTCGCACCCCGACCGAGCCGTTCGTCCGCGACATCCTTCGCGTCGTCACCGACGAGGATCGCGCCACGCTGCAAGAGATCTGCCGCAAGGAGCGCGAGGCGTTCGTGCGTTCCCGAGAGCTGACGATCCAGCACAAGCTCGAGATGAAGATGCTCAAGACCGAGTATTTCTTCGACCAGAGCCGTCTCATCCTGTATTACAAGTCGGATATCAAAGTGGACTTCCGCGATCTGCTCAAGAGCCTCGCGGGCGCCTTCCGGACGCGCATCGAGCTGCGTCAGATCGGGGTGCGCGACGAGACGAAGCTGCTGGGCGGCCTCGGCTGCTGCGGCAAAGAGGTCTGCTGCGCCCAGTTCATGACCCAGTTCACCCAGGTCTCGACCAAGATGGCGAAGGACCAGAACCTGAGCCTGAACCCCGTGAAGCTGTCGGGAATCTGCGGCCGGCTTCTCTGCTGCCTCGGGCATGAGTACGAGTATTACGCCTCGTTCCACGGCAAGTTCCCCAAGATCGGCGCCGAGATCGTCGTCGGGCCCGAGAAGGGCCGCGTCCTCGATCTCAACTACATCACCCGCACGCTGCTGATCGGCTACTGGGACCGTCGCAAAGTGACGGTCACGCTCGACGCCGTGAAGGGGCGCAAAGACCCGGCGACCGGCCGGAACATGTGGTGGATCCAGGAAGAGGGCCAGCCGGAACCGGATCTGAGCATCCTGTTCCAGCAGTTCGTGCCCCCGCCCGCAAAGGGGCGCGGCAAGGACCGGCCGCCGCGTGACGGAAAGCCCGGAGAGCCGGCTCGCCCGGCCCGGGAGGCGACCGAACGGGATCGCCCGCCCGCCGCTGCCGACGCAGCCTCTTCCCCCGCCGAGCCAGAGCTGACGGACTCCTCGGTGCCGGCCGAATCCGTCAGCGAGCTCGAAAAAATCGATGGAGCCGTCCCCGCACGGCCACGTCCGGAGCGGCGGAATGACCAGCCGCCGCGCGGCCCCGGCGGCCGCCCCGATCGCGGACCGTCACGACCGGGCGAGCCCCGCCCCCGCCGAGACCAGGAGCAGCGGCCCCGTAACGAGCGCCCCGACCGTGACCGCCGGCCGGGTGGCCTTCCGCGCGAGGGGCAGCCCCAGAATCCGGGTCCGCGTCCCAGCCAGGGACAGGGCCAGAACCGCTGGAACAGCCGCCAGGGCGGAGGGGCCCGCCCCCAGACGCCACCCGCTGCCGGCCCGGCCACCACCCCGCCGGAGCCGGCTCCGCAGACCACTCCGGCCCCGACCCCACCGCCCGCAGACGGCGGTCCGAAGAACGACGAAAGTTGATCACTCCCCCGGTGGCGGCCGTTGCAGGCCAGACACCGGGCAGAAACGAGGGAACAGCGTGCCAGTAATCGGTTTGATCGCAGGGAACGGACGATTCCCCCTGTATTGCGCCCGGGCCGCCCGGGAAGGGGGCTACGAGGTCATCGCCGTCGCCATCAGGGAAGAGACCTCGCCGGAGCTCGAAAAAATAGTTGACCATATACGCTGGTTCCACGTCGGCGAGCTCCAGGGGATGATCGACACGTTCCTCGGCCGCGGCATCGACCGCCTCGTGATGGCCGGCAAGATCACCAAGACCCACATGTTCAACACGCTCCGGCCCGACGCCCGGCTGATGCGCGTGTTCGAGAAAACCCCGATTCGCAACGACGATGCGTTGCTCAAGGCGCTCGCCGACGAGTTCGACAGTGAAGGCATCCACGTCTGCGACTCGACGCTGTTCCTCACCTCGCTCCTGCCCGAGAAGGGGCCCCTCACCCGCCGCCATCCGACCCAGGAGGAGTGGCTCGACATCCAGTATGGCCATGAGATCGCGAAGAAGATCGCCGGGCTCGACATCGGCCAGACCGTCGTGGTCAAAAACCGGGCGATCCTCGCCGTTGAGGCGATCGAGGGGACCGACGAGGCGATCCTGCGCGGCGGCAAGCTCGGCAACGGCGGCGTGACCGTTGTGAAGGTCGCGCGGCCCGATCAGGACATGCGGTTCGACCTTCCCGTGATCGGTGTCGACACGATCCGGACGCTGATCCAGGCGAAAGCCCGGTGTCTCGCCTTCCAGGAGCGCAAGACGCTGCTTCTCGATCGTGCCGAAGTCATCGCCAGGGCCGACGCGGCCGATCTGGCGATCGTCGTGGTCTGAGCGGAGAGAGCCATGAGCGAACCCATCAGAGTCGGCGTCATCGGAACCGGACACCTCGGGAAACATCACGCCCGCATCATCGCCGAAATGCCCGGCGCCAGGCTGATCGGCGTGGCCGACACGAACGAGTCGATCGGCCGCGAGGTGGCGGACCGCCACGGCGTTCCCTGGCACAAAGAGTTCGAGGAGCTCGAAGGGAAGGTCGATGCCGTCTGCGTCGTCGTGCCGACCTTCCTGCACCACAAGGTCGCGCGGTTCTTCCTCGAGCGCAACGTGAACACGTTCATCGAAAAGCCGATCACCAAAACCCTCGACGAAGCCACGGACCTGCTCGAGCTGGCCGGGGCGAAACAGCTGACCCTCCAGGTCGGCCATGTCGAACGGTTCAATGCCGCGATCATCCGGCTTCAATCGTTCTGCGAGGCGCCCCGGTTCATCGAGTGCCAGAGGATGGGACCCTTCTCGAAGCGCATCTCCGACGTAGGGGTCGTACAGGATCTGATGATCCACGACATCGACATCGTGCTGTCACTGGTGCGATCGCCCATCGCCCGGATCGACGCCGTCGGGATCCCCGTCCTCACCGAAAACGAGGACATCGCCAACGCGCATATCCTGTTCGAGAACGGCTGTATCGCGAACCTGACGGCCTCGCGCGTCACCGACGAGGTGATCCGCAAACTCCGGATCTTCGAGCTCGACAAATACTGTTCTCTTGACTATGCAAACCAGGCGATCACGCTGCGGCGCATGGACGAACGCGAGGAGAAGATCATCAAGGAACAGCTCGATATCCAGCGCGTCGAACCGCTCAAGCAGGAATTGGAGCATTTCATCCAGTGCATCCGCGAGAAACGCAAGCCGCTCGTGACGATCGAGGACGGCAAGAACGCCCTCGAGGTTGCCCTGGAGATCCTGGGGCAGATCAAGGCCGGGTGGAAGAAAAAATGAACCACAACCCGGCCGGCGGGGGCTGGCGGGAACGGGTCGGCGGCTGGTTTTTCCGCTGGCGCGATCTGCTGCCGGTTCCGATCGCCCTGATGATGCTGCGGCGGACGAAGTTTCGGCCCTTCGGCTGGCTGTGCGGCATCCCGCTGGTCCTGCTGGGCGAGCTGCTCCGGCTCGCGGCGCTGCGCCACATCGGACCGACGACGCGCACGCGCGAGATCTGCGCCGACCGCCTCGTCACCACGGGCCCCTACGCCTGGGTGCGCCATCCCCTGTATCTCGCGAACGCCCTGAAGGTCGTCGGCATCGCGCTGTGCGCGGGCGACCTCCCCGCGGGGGCTCTGGCCGCCGTGTTTTATAGCTTGGAATTTTCAACGATGATCCCGTTCGAGGAGGCGTATCTGAAAGACCGCTTCCCCGAATCCTTCGAGTCGTGGGCGGCGCGTACGCCCGCGTTCCTTCCGATGCCGCCCGCCGTGGATGCGGATACCGTCGAGACGGCCCCGAAATGGAGTTGGGCCGAGGCATTCGGCTCCGAGCGCCGGACGTTCGCCTCGACCGGGCTGATGCTCGCCGTGCTGGCCGTCATCGGGTTCCGGCGCAGGGGGCGCACCGCTTGAAACCAAAACGCATCTTCCTGATCGCCGGTGAACACAGCGGGGACCTTCAGGGCTCCCTCGTCGTCGCGCACCTGAAGCGGATCTCTCCCGACACGATCATCGAGGGGATCGGCGGCCCTCTCATGCAAAAAGCCGGCTGCACCTGCGTTTACAGCATCGACGAGCTGGCCGTGATCGGCTTCGTCGAGGTGCTGAGCAACATCCGGCATCTGCTGAACATCTACTGGGAAACCTGTCGCCGCCTCGCCGAGAACCGGCCCGACATCCTCGTCCTCATCGATTACCCCGGCTTCAACGTGCGGGTCGCGAAGGCCGCCCGCGCCCTGGGGATCCATGTCGTGTATTATATAACGCCCCAGGTGTGGGCGTGGCACGCGAGCCGTGTCCGGAAGATCGCCAGCGTGATCAACGAAGCGATCGTCGTCTTTCCCTTCGAGGTGGATATCTGGAAGCACGAGGGGATCCCCGTCGAATGGTTCGGCCATCCGCTGATCGGCACCGCCGAAAACCGGGTCGCTCCCGCCGCGTTCCGCTCGGCTCACGGCCTGGGGGAGGGGCAACTCGTGGCCCTGATGCCGGGCAGTCGGAACCAGGAGATCTATTATATATTGCCGCCGTTGTTGAAGGCGGCCGAACGGATCGTGAGCGCCCGGCCCGATGTCCGGTTCCTGCTCCCGGTCGCCGGGACGATCGGGGACGCGGTGCTGCGGCCCTACCTGAAGGACTGCACCCTTCCGATCACGGTGCTGCGCGGGCAGACCTACGATGCCGTGTCGGCCGCCGATCTCGCCCTCGTCGCCTCCGGAACCGCGACCCTCGAGACGGCGATCCTCGGAACCCCGATGCTGATCGTCTACGAGACGAACTGGCTCACCTCGCTCCTTTCGAAATACCTGATCCAGGTGCCCCACATCGGTCTGCCGAACGTCGTTGCCGGCCGCGAGGTCGTTCCCGAATTCATCCGGGGGGATTTCACCCCGGACACGATCGCCCGGGAAGCCCTTGCCATCCTCGACTCCCCCGAGCGACAGGCGAAGATCCGCGGCGATCTGGCCGAGGTCCGGAAGACCCTGGGAACGCCCGGCGCCGGAGCGCGTGTCGCCGAGCACCTGGTGCGGCGCCTTGACGAGGTGACGAAGCCGTGAACACGCTGCACCGCATTCTTGCATATTTCAAGGAATATATTCCGCACCTGCTCGCCGGAATCTTCTTCAGCTTCGTGATGGCGGTCTGCACGATCTACCCCGCCTGGATCATGAAAAGCGTCGTCAACGACGTGCTCGTCGACCGGCGCATCGACATGCTCCACCTGATCGCCCTTTCCCTGGTCGTCGTGATGGGCATCAAGGGCGTCGCGAACTTCCTCCAGAGCTACATCATGACCTGGGTCTCCCAGCGGATCCTGACCTCGATCCGATCGGCCTGCATGGACCATCTGCTCCGTCTCTCGCTGAACTATTACGAGCGACAGCGCACGGGGCAGTTGATGAGCCGCATCACCAGCGACGTTCTCGTCCTGCAGGGCCTCTTGTCGGGTTCGACGGGGCTTCTGGGCGATATCATCGCCTTCGCCGGCTTCTGCGGCTACATCTTCTGGCTCCACTGGAAACTGGCCGTCATCTCGATCATCATCATCCCCATCATCGGCGCCATCATCAACAAGTTCTCGCGCAAGATGAAGAAGATCGGAACCCGCATGCAGACCCGCATTGGCGATATCGCCACGGTGCTGCAGGAGTACATCACCGGGGTGAAGGTCGTGAAATCCTTCACCCTCGAAGCCTACGTCCGCGACCGGTTCGAGACGGCGAACGAGGAAAACTTCAAGGAGACGATGAAGGGAAATCGCATCAACTCCGCCACCTCGCCGGTCATCGAGTTCATCAACACCGTCGGTCTCGCGATCATCTTCTGGTACGGCGGCTACGAGGTCATCCACAACCGCCTCGATGCCGGCCAGCTGATCAGCTTCCTGACCGCGCTCGTCGGGCTGTTCACCCCGATCAAGAATCTGTCCAAATTCAGCAACGTCCTTTCCCAGTCGATCGGTGCGGGCGACCGGGTGTTCGAGATTCTCGACGCCCCCCTCGACATCCGTGACCGCGAGAATGCCCGCGCCCTCGCGACCTGCCGCGGTCGGGTCGAGTTCGACCGCGTCGTCTTCGCCTACGGCAGGAACGAGCCCGTCATTGACGGTCTCACCCTCACCGCCGATCCGGGCGAGGTGGTGGCCCTGGTCGGCCCCTCGGGGGCCGGGAAAACCACCCTCGTGAACCTGATCCCTCGCTTCTTCGAACTGCAGGGCGGCCAGATCCGCATCGACGGTATCGACATCCTCGATCTGACCCTCGCCTCGCTGCGCGGCCACATCGGCCTCGTTCCCCAGGAGACCCTCCTGTTCTCCGGAACAATAGAGGAAAATATACGACTCGGAAGGCTCGGCGCGACGGATGATGAGGTTGTCGAGGCGGCGAAGCGCGCGAACGCCCACGATTTCATCCTGAGCCAGCCCGAGGGCTACAAGACCCAGCTCGGCGAGCGGGGGGTGAACCTCTCGGGCGGGCAGGGACAGCGGCTGGCGCTTGCCCGCGCCTTCCTCAAGGATCCGCGGATCCTGATTCTCGACGAGGCCACCTCCGCCCTCGACTCCGAAACCGAGAACCTGATCAAGGAGTCGCTTGCCCAGTTGATGAAGAACCGCACGACGTTCATCATCGCGCATCGTCTATCCACCATCGTCTCGGCCGACAAGATCGTCGTCATGCAGCACGGGAAGATCGTCGAACTGGGAACCCACAACGAGCTGCTGGAACGCCGCGGCCTCTATGCGCATCTCTATAATTCCCAGTTCTCGGCCCAGGGGGCGATGCCGCCCTTCCCGGCCGAAGCGGAGGCGGCGCCGGCATGAACAAGCGCTTCCCGCCCGCCCTCGAGCCCGATACCTCGGTCCGCGACGACCCCCGCTGGACCGAGCCGGGGTATCTCGCCAGCGTCCGGTTCAAGGGACGCCTGGCCGCCCTGTTCGTGCGCACCTGGTCGAGCACCGTCCGCCTCGAACGACACGGCTGCGACCGGGAAGCCGCAGCGAAGCGCACGGGCCGGCCCATCCTGTATCTCGCCTGGCACGGCTCCCAGGTGGTTCCGCTGTTCGCGTTCAGCAACCGGGGCATCCTCATCATGACCTCCCTTTCGCGCGACGGCGACATCCAGACGATGAGCATGTCCTGTCTCGGATACCGCACCCTGCGCGGTTCGAGCTCGCGTGGCGGGGCGAAAGCCCTGCTTGGCATGATCCGCGAGATGAACCGCGGGTTCGACGCGTCGCTGATGGTCGACGGGCCGCGCGGTCCGTACCACGTGGCGAAGCCCGGAGCCGTGCTGCTCGCGCAGAAATCACGGGCTCTGGTCTTGCCGGTCGGGGTGGGATACGATAGGGTGATACGGTTGAACAACTGGGACCGGTTCGAAATCCCGATTCCCTTTTCCCGGGTCGTCGTGGCAACCGGCGAGGCGTTCGAGATCGGTCCCGACGTCGGTATCGAGGACGGGGCGCACTTGATCGAGGAGCGCATTTCGGCCACGGAAGCGGAAGCAGTCAGGAGGATAGCGGCGTGAGCGGCATGGCGAATCGCAGGAAGATTCTCATCAGCGCCGGTGAGACATCCGGTGACATCTATGCTGCCGCCCTGATCGACGAGCTGCTCAAGTGCGGCGATTTCGAGATCCACGCCGTCGGCGGCACCCAGACGGCCCGCAGGCCTGTGACGATGCTGTATGACAGCCAGAACTGGGCCGCGATCGGGTACATCGAGGCGATCAAACAGGCGCCGAAGCTGCTGCTCGTGTTGCGCAACCTGAAAAACCTGTTGGGCACGATGCGCCCCGACCTGCTGATTCTGTTGGATTACCCCGGCTTCAACATGCGGCTCGCTCGTGAGGCGACCCGGCTGGGCATCCCTTCGCTGTATGTCTTTCCGCCGAGCAAGTTTGCCACGAACCCGGCAGACGTCGCCGATGCCGCCCGGAACATCACCGCCGTCGCCGCCAACTTCTCGTTCACCCACGAGGTGTACAAGGCAGCCGGGGCGAACGTCGAGTTCGTCGGCCACCCGCTGATCGATCTGGCGCGGCCGAGCATGGAGCGGGAGGACGCGTTCCGGTGCTTTGGCCTCGACCCGGCCCGACCCGTGATCGGCCTTTGCCCCGGCAGCCGCCGCAGCGAGCTGGAGCAGCTTCTGCCGCTGATGCTCGATACCGCCCGCCTGCTGCTGAAGGACGATCCGACCCTCCAGTTCGCGGTGCCCGTCATCGCCACGGAAGGCCCCGACGTCTACGGCTTTCCGAAAGCGGATCTCCGGCGCCAGATCGAGGAGGCGCAACTGCCGGTCCGGATCGTCGAGGGCCGCATCTACGACGTGATGTCCATCTCGAAACTCTTGCTGATCAGCTCCGGCACGGCAACGCTCGAGGCGACCCGCATCGGCACCCCGATGGTGATCGTGTACCGCGTTTCCCTCTTCACCGAGATCGTCGCCCGGCTGTTCAACAAGCTTCCCGAGTTCATCGGCCTGCCCAACATCATTCTCGGCCGGATGGCCATTCCGGAGCTGATCCAGCACGACTTCACCGCGGAACAGCTTGCCGGCCGCGCCCGTGAACTGCTGAACGACCCTGCCCTGCGCGAACGCCAGAAACGGGATATGGCCGAGGCGATCGCCCATCTCGGCACCTCGGGAGCCTGCGGCCGGATCGCGCAGATGGCGCTCCGGCTGCTCAAGGCGGCGGCGTCCGCGGACGGAGCGAAATAAGATAATTGTTACGATGAAAACTCCGATGCCGGAATCCGCCCCAGCCGTCGGCGGAGGCCTGAGCCGGCTCGTGCTGGCCGTTTCCCGGATCGCGTGCGGCATTCCGGAGCCGATCGGCCGGCCCCTGGCGGTTGCGGCGGGCTGGGTGGCCGCGCGGGCATGGCTGTTCGAGCGGGAGCGGCTGCGCGAGACGATCGGCCGGGTGTTCCACCGGCTCGGGATACCGCTTTCCATGCCTCTCGACCGCATCATCGACCGGATGTTCGCCCACTTCGCGCTGAACCTGTACGATCTGCTCCGGTATCCTATCCTCACCGCTGCGGATCTCGACGGCCGGTTCGAGCTGCATGGGCTGGAACATCTCGAGGCGGCGCTGGCGCGCAAACGCGGGGTGATCCTCGCCGTGCCGCATCTGGGGAACTGGGAGCTGCTCGGGGCCGCGATCGCCCACCGGGGATACCCGCTCCACTCGTTCTATCTCGCGCAGAAAGAGGACGAGCTCGGCGGGCTGCTGGACCGGTTCCGGGTGCATTCGAAAATCGTGCTGCACGACCGCGACCGCGGAGGGATGAGCGCCCTCAAGGCCCTCAAACGCGGGGAGATCCTCGGCATGATTGGCGATCAGGACGGCGGGAACCTCGGGGTGTACATGGATTTTCTGGGACACTGGGTCAGCATGCCGGCCGGCATCGCCAACTGGAGCCTCAAGACCGGGGCTGCCGTCGTTCCTCTGTTCAGCCTCCGGCGCGGATTGTCCCGCCGGTATGAAGGCTGGTTCCACCCCCCCCTGGATGAGCCGGAGGGCGCCGATCATGCCGGGAAGGCCGTTGCCCGGACGGCGGAGATCACGCGGTGGTTCGAACGCGTGATTCTCGCGCACCCCTGGCAGTATCTCTGGTTCTACGACCGGTTCAGGCCCCGGCACGAAGGGTACACGGCGCGGATGAAACGCTCCGGGATCCCGATGCGGCGCGGGGGAACGGCATACGCCGTCGGCGAGCCCGGGGGCGGGGAGGGCGCATGACGATGAGGCCCCGGATTGATCCCGCCGTGACGGCGGTGCTGGCGGGGTATCAGGCCCTGTTCGGCGCTCTGTTGCTGGGTGCCGGGGCTGCCGCCCCGCTGCTGGGCCGATTCTCCCGGCGCATCCGGGAGGGGTGCCACGAGTATTTCGGCGGGCTGCCCCGGCCGCCGGCCGGACCGCTCGCCTGGGTGCACGGCGTTTCGATGGGCGAGTCGGCCGTCGCCGGAGCCGTCATGGACGAGCTGCGCCGCCGGGCGCCGGGACTGCGCATCGGCTTCACGACGACGCATCCGGACGTGCTGGCCGCGGTGAAGAAGCGGGGCCGGGCCGATGTGGCCGGCTACTTCCCGCTCGACACCTGGTTCGCTATGAGACGGGCGTTCGACCGCTGGCAGCCGCGTCTCGCCGTCGTGGCGGAAACGGATTTCTGGCCGGTGTTCTCACGTTCCTGCGGGGCGCGCGGCGTTTCGCTGGTTCTCGTGAACGGGCGGATCAGCGAAAAGCTGCATTCGGTCTATAGCAGATTCAATACCATTGCGCGGGCCGTGTTCGAGCCGTTCACGCTCCTGGCCGTCCAGAGCGAAACGGATGCCCGGCGGCTCCGGGAGATGGGGGCGCATCCCGATCGCATACGGGTCACCGGCAACGTGAAAGGGGATCTGGCGGCCGTTCCTTCGGCGGATGCCGCCCGCAGAACGCGGGAGTGGGCCGGCTGCGACCGGCTCGTCGTGTTCGGATCGATTCATCCGGCCGAGTTCGAACTCCTGCTGCCCCTCTGGAAGGAGTTGCTCGGTCGGGAATCCGGCTGTCGCCTCCTGGTGGCCCCGCGCAACCCCTCCCTTGCCGCTGAATGGGAGAGCCGTCTCGCCTCGGCCGCCATCCCGAGCCTCCGCCGCAGCGCCCTCGCCTCGGCGCCGGAGTCCGGCCGCGAAGCCCGGCTGATGCTGCTCGACACGATGGGGGAGCTGGCGGCTCTCTACGGACTCGCCGCCGTCGCCTTCGTCGGCGGTTCGCTCGATCCCCTCGTCGGCGGCCACAATCCGCTCGAGGTGCTCAACCACGGGGTGCCCCTCATCATGGGGCCGCATGCGCGCAACTTCGCCGACCTCGTCGACGAGCTCGTCGCGGCCGGCGGCATGGAACGGCACGCCGATGTGGGGCTCATCGGGCGAGCCATCGAATCCATCCTTCATGCTCCGGAACGGACGGCCGCGCTCAGGGCCGCGGCCGAAGCCGTCCTCGCGCACCACCGGGGAGCCCTCGGCCGAACCCTGGAACTCCTCGCGCCGCTGCTTCCCCTCGACTCCGCCGGATCGTGCTGAAATATATAGCTATGTGTATTATACCGTAATAAATATCCGGCCTCAGAACAAGGCGAGCCACGTGAGGCCCATGGCCAGAACGACCGCCATGGGGTGCAGCTTCCCTTCGAGACCGACCAGCAGCGCGAAACTTCCGACGGCTGCAGCCAGGGACCGGCCGTCCGTGATGACGGATCTGCCGTAGGACCAGGTGGCGAACAGGATCAGGCTCACCACCCCCAACTGGATGCCCCACTGGATAGCCCGCGTCCGCTCCTCTTCCCGCACCCGGTCGATCACCGGGGCCAGCCAGGCGAGGATCGTCAGCGAGGGGAGCACGACCGACGCCGTCGCCACGACGGAGCCGATGACTCCCGCGATGCCGAACCCGACGTAGGTCGCCGCATTGATGGCGATCGGCCCCGGCGTCATCTGGGCGATCGCCACGAGCCGCGCCATTTCCGCGAAGGTCAGCCAGTGACGGCCGTCGACCAACTCGTGTTGGATCAGGGGAATGGTGACCATTCCTCCGCCGTAGGCTCCCAGGCCGATCAGGGCGAAACTGAGGGCGAGTTTGGCCAGCGTCGTGATCATGCGCCTTTCCCTTCGCTCTGGCCGGCCGGCGCGGGAGCGGCATCGGGGCGGTACAGCAGGAATCCGAAGAGTCCCGTCACCACCACGGCCCAGATCGGATGCAGGCCCAGACCCGCGACGACGGCCAGGCCGAGGGAACAGATGAGCAGGCTTCTGGGGCCTCGCAGGAGCTTCCGTCCGAAGGCATACCCGGCAAAGGCCAGTTGCCCGCCCACGCCGACGGCGCAGCCCTGGAAGAATGTCGCGACCTTCGGGTTCTCGAAGAAGGGGGCGGCGATCCAGGCCACGAGCAGGATGATGCTGAACGAGGGAAGGATGGTTCCCAGAACCGCGGCCAGGGCTCCGAGTCTGCCGCGCAGCCGACGACCCTGGAGAAACGCGAGGTTGACGGCGATCGCGCCGGGAACGACGGTGGCGGTGGCCATCTCGGCCATGAACTCCCTGTCGTCATACCAGCGCTTCCGCAGGACGAGCTCATGGCGCATGACCGTCGCCATCGCAAGGCCGCCGCCGAGCGTGAACAGACCCACCCGGAAAAAGGTCCAGAAGATCGCCTGGAGGGAGATTTCCGCGTCGCGGGTCGGGGAAGCCATCTTCAGTTCGGCAAACCGCGCAGTTCCCAGCGGATGCCGTTGAGATCCTCGAAGGTTGCGGTGGCTCCGTGCCGGTCGAGCAGGGCGATGCCGGCGGTCTCGAGGCGCGAGAGCAGGCCCAGCGGGTCGCGCGGCTTCAGGAGCAGGCGGTGTTCGATGCCGATCACGGCGTTCGTCGTTCGCTCGAGAAGTCGGGTTTCGCTCGAGAACACCTCGACCTGCGGACTTTCCAGGCGCAGCAGGGTGGGGGCGGGTGCCCCGTTTTGCGTAGGCAGGGTGCAACTCTGGATGCGTTCGATGCCCAGGACCGTCCGGTAAAACTGCCGGCTGGATTCCGGCTGATCCGTCAGAATGCCCAGGGGGGTCACGTCGATCATGGGGCTCCTCCGCGATAGGGTTCATCTCACCTATCGGCAGATCAGCTTCTTTTCTTGCATGCGCGGGCTCGGCGGGAGTATAATCGCGGCATTGGCTGTGTTCCACAACTACAGGCTAAAAATGCCGGGGAACAAGGAAAGGGAAGTCGGATGAAAATCACGGTTCATCCCATCAAGGACAGCGAACGCAAACCTCACGTCACGGACAACAAGAAACTCGGTTTCTGCAAGCATTTCACGGACCTGATGTTCGTGATGCAGTATTCCGAAGTCGACGGCTGGCACAACGCCGAGATCAAGAAGCTCCAGCCGTTCCAGCTCGAGCCTTCATGCCTCGTGCTTCATTATGCCCAGGAGATCTTCGAAGGGCTGAAGGCCTACCGCACCTCCGATGATCACATCCAGCTGTTCCGGCCCGATATGAACGCGAAGCGGTTCAACCGGTCGGCGGCGCGCCTGTGCATGCCGTCGGTTCCCGAGAACGTATTCATCGAGAGCATCGAGGCCCTCATCCGGCAGGAGCACCCCTGGGTACCGCGGGGTCGGGGCGCTGCATTGTATATCAGACCGTTTATGTTCGCCGCCGACACCACGCTCGGCGTGCGCGCCTCCTCCGAATACCTCTATTCGGTCATCCTGAGCCCGGTCGGGCCGTATTACCAGGAAGGGTTCAACCCGGTCAGCCTGTTCGTCACCGACGAGCTGGTTCGGGCCGCCAAGGGTGGGCTCGGCGAGGCAAAGACGGGCGCCAACTATGCCGCCAGCCTGCTGGCCGGGCGTGTCGCGCGCGAGAAGGGCTGCGCCCAGGTTCTGTGGCTCGATGCCGCCGAGCACCGGTTCATCGAGGAAGTGGGCGCCATGAACATCTTCTTCGTCATCGACGGGAAGGTCGTCACCCCGAAGCTGAACGGCAGCATCCTGCCCGGCGTCACCCGGGACAGCGTTCTGCAGATCGCCCGCCACATGGGCCTCAAGACCGAGGAACGCACGGTTTCGATCGACGAGGTCATCGGGGGCATCACCACCGGCTCGATCAGCGAGATCTTCGGCAGCGGCACCGCCGCCAGCATCTCCCCGGTCGGCAGTCTGAAATACAAAGACCGCGATTATGTGGTTTCGAACCGCAAGGTCGGCCCGATCAGCCAGAAGCTGTATGACACGCTGATGAGTATCCAATACGGCGACATCGAGGATCCCTTCAAATGGATCCACCCGATCGAGCTGTCCCAGGAAAAAGCGGCCTCGGCCGCGGTCTGACGAAACCACGCACCACGGGCGCGCCGGCGCATGAACGACCGATCGAATCAACCGACGTCATGACCGGCGCGCTTCCTTTCTCCTCCCCCGATGCGGCGTTCCTGCTGGAAACGGCCGAAGCCGCCGCGCGCGAAATCATGCGCGTCTACGCAGGCGAGTTCGGCGTCGATCTCAAGGGCGGCGTCGAGCCCGTTACCCAGGCCGACCGCGCGGCAGATGCACTGATCGTGAAAGCCCTCGCGGCGCGCTTCCCGGAAGACGCGATCCTGAGCGAGGAGAACGGGCTCCAGGAGGCCGGGCGAGCCGGGCGCCGGGTCTGGTTCATCGATCCGGTCGACGGCACCAAGGAGTTCATCAAGCGCAACGGCGAGTTCTCGGTGCAGATCGGCCGATCCGCCGACGGCGTGCCCGCTCTCGGAATCGTGCTCCAGCCGGCCACCGGGGATGTCTGGATGGCTGCGCTCGGCGAAGGCTGCTTTCACCGCGCCCCCGGCTCGGTCTGGGAACGGGTCCGCATTCCCTCGAGATGCGTTGGGGCCGTCGTGCTCGCGATCAGCCGCTCTCACCCGAGCATGCTCGCGGTGCGGGCGAACCGGGCTCTGGGAAGCGACCGGCAGCTCGAGAAGGGCGGGGTGGGGCTGAAGCTGATGGCGATCGCGGCCGGCGCCGCGCATTATTATCTGAACGACTCGAACTCCACCAAGGCGTGGGATGTCGCCGCCCCCCAGATCCTGTTCACCGAGGCGGGCGGCATCGTCACCGACCTGCGCGGAGAGCCGTTCCGATACGACGTTGCCGACTACCGGCATCGCCACGGGCTTCTCGCGGCCTGCGACGGGGAACTGCATCAACGCCTCCTGGAGTTCATCCGCCGCGAACGGCCTGACGCGTGACATTTTTCACGCGATTCCCGTAAAGGTTTTTCCGGGTTCGCGCCGATATACCCTCTGCCGTACGTATCATCCATTTCGCAGGGGGTACCCATGATCGATCTCAAGGAATACCTGGCTCTCCGGAGACAGATGGCCGACTCGGAAGAGGAAGTCACGGCTCCCGGAAGGGTCGTTCCGAGCCGGAATCAGCTTCTCGCCCAGTCGCGCGGCAGTATCCGGCAGCATCTCCAGCAGCAGCTCGTTTCGGCTCTGGAGAAGTTTTACAGCGAAGTGACTCCCTCGACGCCTGATCAGATCGTGTGATGCATGAGTCCAGAAAAAAATGTCGCGGGGCACGAAAAAATCGTGCGGTTTGGCCTGGCGACAACGCCGGACAGACGTGCGGGACGGGAATACCCGCATGAGTCCAGAAAAAAATAATCGGGAAGGGATTTGCGGCCCTGAAAATCCGGTCCTATAATAGCCCCACTTTCGCCGCAGACATTCCCCCAAAGAGGTCATGATGAGCCTGCCGTTGCCGGTTGCCGAAGCTGTCTCCCCCATCTCTCCCGTAGTCCCTTCCGCGATCCCCGTCGAGAAATCCGCTGAAAAGCCGCATCTCACGCTCGTTACGCCTCCGGCCCCGGAACCCGCCCCCGCCGCGGATCCGACGGCGAACATCCCCTCGCTGCTGACGCTCTACAAGAGCCAGCACCGCGAATGCTGGTTGTGCGAGAAGATCGCCGGGACCATCGAAAAAGGCAAGGATCCCTCCGAGGACGACAAGTGGCATTTTGCAACCTGTGTTCTCAGTTGGGCCGCCCTCCCGACGACCTGACGCGTTCGGTTCCATCGATCGACACGATCGCGGCCGGCACCTGTGCCTGCCGCGATCGCCCGTTTTCGGGGAAATTCCTGCGAATTCGTCTAAATGAACCTTCGCGTGACGCCGATACAGGGGGATGAACCATTCCGTGCGACACCCCGTCGAGGAGGAATCCGCTTGGGACGCAAACCGGCCCTGTTAGCCGCGCTTTTCAGCCTGTTCGCCGTGTCCGGCGCATCGGCTGCCATCTACTCCTATCGCGACGATAAGGGGCGCCTGTTCCTGACGGACAACCCGCCCAACAACAGCTACAAGATCGTCGTGACGACCCAGAAGGACCGCGCCGGACCGGATCTGCCCGGCGCCGTGGCCCCTGCCCAGGTCATGTCGGCGATGGCGCCGCAGAAGATCCTGCTGCCCAACGACGAGACGTTCAGCGAGATCATCAACGAGGCCGCGCGCCGGCACGGTGTCGATCCCTATCTCGTCAAGGCCGTCATCAAGGTCGAGTCGGATTTCGATCCCGGCGCGCTTTCCTCGAAGGGCGCGACCGGCCTGATGCAGTTGATTCCCTCGACCGCGAAACTCGTCGGTTGTCGCGACGCATTCAGCCCGCGGGACAACATCATGGGCGGCACGCGGTACCTGCGCATGATGCTCGACCGGTTCGACGGGATCCTCGATTATGCGCTCGCCGGCTACAATGCCGGACCGGGCCGGGTCGAGCAGTACAACGGCGTTCCGCCGTTCCGGGAAACGCGCAACTATGTCACGAAGGTGAACCATTATTATCGCCAGTTCCGTGCCGGGCTGCCGGCCGGCGGCGGGACGCAGACCCGCGTCGTCCGCTCGATTCCGGCGCTCCAGTCGGCGCTGAACCAGAAGCTGACGGCGGCATACGGGACGTTCCGCGAGGGCGACGTGAACGGCGCGATCCGTTCCTACCAGGACATCCTGAACATTTATCCGCGCAACACCCAGGCGCTGTACAACCTCGCCTGCCTGCTCGACATGGAGCGGCGGTATGACGAGGCGATCGACGCCTACCAGTCGGCGCTGCGCGACGACCCGTTCCTCGACAAGGCGATCTACAACCTCGCGATCATCTATGAGCGGCTGGGCCAGCATCAGGACGCGATCACGTCCTGGCGCAAGTTCATGCAGGCCACGAAGGACGAGGAGAAGATCGCGATGGCCGAGCGGTATGTCAAGGAGCTCGAAGAGTTTGCGGCGGTGAACCCGTAAGGACGACGGATGAAGAACAGGCACGGCCGGAGCACGATCGAATGGCTGCTGATCGTTGGTATAGCGACCAGTTTTCTTTGGCCGTTCATGCAGTTGTGGTCGGTGCAGGCCGTTCCGCTCATCGAGTCCGAGACGCAGCAGAAGGCCGCGGCGACCCTGGTGAATCTGATGGAAGAGGCGCTGGCGCGGCCGCAGCGCGATTATTTCCCGACGACCGAGTTCGAGCCGATCCCGGGCCTCGAGGCGATCGGTCTCGAGGGGAAGACCGAGATCATGCCGCATCCCGACTACACCGACATGACGCTGGTGCGGGTGCAGGTGCGGTGGGGCTTCGTGCTGTTCCGGAAACAACTGACGCTCGAAACGGCGCTGACGCGCATCAGACCTTGATGAGCGGGGAAGGAAACGCATGAGACGTCTTGGCTGGCATTCCCGCGAGTTGCTGCTGTTTCTGATGTTCCTGGCCATTGCCGGGGGCGCTTCGGTCTTCTTTTTCTTCATCTCGTCGCGGGATGTCCGCACAGCCCAGAGCGATTATGCCTGGGCGCTCCAGGTGAATGCGGTGCTCGACCGGATTGCCGACGAGCTGGCCTACGCCGCCCAGATCGACCACCCGTTCGATGGGGAATCGAAGGAGTGCTGGTACCGGCGGGCCGTGCCGGGGGGGGGCCTCGAGCCGTCGCTGACGCAGCAGGGGCTGGCCGTGGCCGACGGGATGCTCGAGTTCGTGACGCGCAACGCGTCGGGTAGCATCAAGTCGCGGGCGTTCCGGGGATTCGACAATCCGCTCCTGAAAAATGTGAAGAAGGCGAGTTTCGAGCGCCGGTCGCCGAACCTGCTCGTCATCTCGATGACCCTGGTGCAGGACGGCACGACGGACGGAACCCAGACGTTCGAACGTGCCATCAGCCTGCGGAGTCGGTGAGGGGGCGCGCATGAGTCTGAAACGATCGGCGGAACGACTGGCGACCTTCCCGGTGCTCGTCATGACGGGGTTCACCGGGCTTCTCTTTCTGGTGCTCGCGGCGCGGGTCTATCTGTCGGACCGGGATCTCGCCCAGGACCGGGTCCGGGAGCATCAGGCGCGGCTGGCAGCCGAGTCCGGAGTGCACTTCGCGCTGGCCCGGGTGCGGCACGCCCTCGTCCAGCCCGACCCCGCGATCCTGCCGGGGGCGATCGTTCCCCAGGCCTTCGAGGAGGCCGTCCAGCCTGGCCGGTGGCGCCGCATCGGCGGCCAGACCGAGGCGTGGTTCCGGGTTTCCGAGATCCGTCGGATCCAGGAGCCGGATCGGCAGGACACCCCGCTGGTCGACGAGGGCTGCCGGCTCCAGATCACCACCGAAGGCCGGTGCGGCTGGCATCTCGCCCAGTCGACGGCGGTGGTGCAGCTCACCGACCTCGTGCGCACCTTCGGGGCGATGAACAGCCTGAATATGTATTACTATGGAACTCCTCTCCAGCCCTGGATCGACCGGGCCGGAAGTCTCGAGGCGTTCATGGCGTTGAATCCCGAGCCGTTCCGGACCGGGGCACTTTCGCCCCGGGGTCTGATCTTCGATCCCCGGCTGCTTGCCCGGGTGTACCTGACCGGGGGGGCGGAGCCGTTCCAGCTCGCCTCGGGGGCGCAGCCGGTCGGCGGTGCCTACGGCGGCTTCCACGCGCGTGATGGGGAATCTCCCTGCCGCGGCCCGATCTACTGCCAGACGCCGATCGTGGTCGATACGCACCGGTTCTTCGGGCCGGTTCAGACGGCCGGCTGGCTGTTCCGTCGCGGTGCCGCCAAGCCCGTGATCGACGATGGGCGCACCGTCGTCGCCCTCACCTCGAGCCGGCGGGTTCAGCTCGCGACGGACAACCTCGAGGGGGAGATGCCGCCCGGCTCGTTCGTCGACCAGGATGCCCAGCCCAACTCCTCGTTCGTCGCTTCGTGGAAGCCGGACTTCGCCGCCCTTCGCGCCGCCGCGAAGCGCACCGGCATATATATCGACGAAAATGGAAAGGGGTTTTACCGGGGGGAGCCGGTCGACACGGATTACCACCCCGGCGACCATCATCTGTTCTCCGAAACCTATGTCGATGCAGCGACGGTGGGTCTCGAACAGGACGAGGTGGACGGAGGATACGTGGTCCTCTCGACGGCTGCCCGGTACGGGGAACGCAACAATCTCGACGCCGTCGCGCTGCGCGGTGCCCGGCTCGTCTTCTCGGAGCGGTCGGTGTACATCCGGGGCGAGATCGGCGGGGATCTGTTGATCGTCACCCCGAAGCATCTGTTCCTGACCGGTTCGACGAACGACGAGGGCCCGTTCAACCTGTGTCTCGTCGCGGGGGCCGGCGTCGCCCTCTCCACGACCGATCTCGAGACCTTCGTGGCCGAAAAGAAGCCGTCGCAGAGTTTTATATCTGCCGCTGTGAAATGGAAGATCCGCGCCGTGGTCTACAAGCCCGGAGCCGGCTGGTACGGCTCCGGGTCGTCGGCCCCGTCGGGCGGCAAGCAGGTGTGGCCTTCGGGACTGCTGGGCGGCCGCGTGTTCACGGTCACGATCGAGGGCGCCTGCATCGAGGGCAACCTGAAGCGCTGGATCGACCATGCCGCCCCGGACGGGGTGCGAATCGAATGGAAGCCGGTGGCGGCCGACCGTCTCCCGATCCAGCCGCTCACCGCGAACCTGCTCCGGATGAAAACGACCCGCCTGAACTGAAATACGGGGGCGTTCCCCCTTGGCAAGCGGGGGCCGATGCGGTAAGATGCCGCCGTCCGTTCTCCAGGTCTGAATCACGCATCGAAGGAAGTCATCCCATGGATCTGGCCGGAAACCTCGAACTGATCCGCGGGCGCATCCGCGCCGCGGCGGAGGGGTGCGGGCGCCGCCCCGAAGATGTCCAGCTCGTCGCCGTCACCAAGAGCGTCGGTCCCGAAATAATTCTCTCGTTGTTCAATATCGGTCAGAATATCATGGCCGAGAGCCGCCCCCAGGCACTTCGCGACCGCGCCAACATGCTGACCGGAAAGCCGATCCGGTGGCATTTCATCGGGCCGCTCCAGACGAACAAGGTCAAATACGTGTATCCCATCGCCGAGATGGTGCACTCGATCGACCGCGAGGACCTGATCGAGGAGTTCGGCCGGTGGGCCCAGAAAACGGGGCGCAAAACCCCGTTCCTGCTCGAGGTGCACATCTCGCCCGAGCCGACGAAGCAGGGGCTCGAGCCGAAACACGTCCTGCGGCTCATCGAGCGGATCCGTAACCGTCCCGACCTCGACATACGCGGTCTGATGGGCATGGCACCGTATGTCGAAGACCGGCAGGCGATCCGCTCCTCGTTCCAGAAGCTCGCCGGGCTGCTGGAGGAGAGTCGGGCGCTCGAAGGCCCCGCCTACCGCGCTGCCGAGCTCTCGATGGGCATGTCCGACGATTACGACATCGCGATCGAGGAAGGGGCCACGATGGTGCGCATCGGCACCGCTCTCTTCGAGGACGCCCCGGCCCCGGAGACCGCCTGAAATGGCCGTGATCGCGCTCGCGCTCTGGGGGTTGCGGCTGCTTCAGCTCGCGATCTTCCTGCGGGTGATGCTCACCTGGATCGCTCCCGATCCATACCAGGCACGATCTTTCCGGCGGTTCACCGATCCGATCGATCGGCTGCTCAAGCCGTTCTCCGTGGCTATCCCGATGGGCCCCGCCTATCTCGACCTCGGGCCGATGCTCGCTCTGCTGCTGATCGAGGCGATTTCGCGGGTGCTGATCCAGCTCGCCTAGTCGAGCGACTGCCGGACGCGCTCGTCGAGGCCGTCCAGGCCCATGCCATACACCATCCCCATCGCCTCGTCGAGCGGGCGTTTCCGGCCGAGGTGGCCGAGCAGCTCGCGCACGGCGGCCATGCCTTTCTCCTCGATCAGTTGGGAAGCGGCAAAAAGGGCCTGGGCATACAGCCGTTCCGCCTGCTGCCGCGTGGCGTTCCGGGCGAACGGTCCGTCGAGCCGCGCGAGGGGCATCAGGTGTGCCGATTCCGCTGTTCCGAGCATCTGGCGGGCGCGCTGCGGGTCGAGGCCCTCCATCATCTGGGCGAGGCCCTCGTTGAGCCAGGTCGGGCAGGCCCCGTCCGTCAGCAGGAAGATCAGGTGGTGGCAGTACTCGTGGAAGATGGCCCCGGCGAGCTGGTCAGGGCTGCTCGTGCCGGGTGGGACGGGGAGGCGGATCTTGCCGTCGTACACCCCCCCGGCCCAGCCGGGCAGGTCGCTGACGCGCCGGAAGTCGGCGGGGGAGTAGACGATCACCTGCGCCCGCTGGGCCGGGTAATGGCCGAGCAGGTCGCCGGTCTTCTGGTAGGCGGTTTCGAACAGATCGAGCAGGTCGCGGGCCCAGTCGCGGGGGAAGACGCCCTCGAACCGGAGCGAGAAGTGGACGCTGGTGTCGCGTTCGAAGCCGGACTCGACCTCTTCCTCGCGTTCGAGGCGGCGGAGGAGGGTGGTGGCCTCGGCGTGGCCGGGATCGACCTCGAGGGCGCGGCTCAGGTCATACCGGGCTTCGGAGAAGTTTCCCTGGCGGTAGTGGAGCCGGCCGAGCTGGTAGAGGGCCCGGGCGCTGTTGGGGGTTTTCGAGAGCAGCTCTTCGAGCAGTTGTTGGGAGGTTTCGTCGTCCTCGATCTTCTGGAAAGCCGTCGAGATGCGCAGCACCGTCTCCTCGTCGTTCGGCCGCAGCTTCAGGATGCCGCGGGCCTCGGCGGCGGCGCCGTCGGTGTCGCGCATCGTGATGCGGGCCGAGAGGAGGTTGAAGCGGATCTGGAGGTCTTCGGGCTTCTGGGCTTTCGAGGCCTCGAAATGGCGGATGGCCTCGGCATACCGGTGCTCCTTCACGAGCAGCACGCCGAGGTTGTTGTGGGCGCAGGCAAGGTTGGCGAGGGCGGTTTCGTCGAAGGGGTTGACGCGGCAGGCCTGTTCGAACGAGGCGAGGGCGGCTTCGAGGTTGCCGCGCCGGGCCTGGCCGACGCCCTTGCGGTTTTCGACGCGCGCGTCGTCCTCCGGCGCGGCGACAGCCGCCGGAGCCGCAACGGCGAGCAGCAGGAGGGCGAGGGCGGCCGGTTTCATATCTTGATGTCGATCTTCATGCCGCGGACCCCGTCAGGGATCGGTTCGGGCTTTTTCTCGTCCTCGGCATCCGGCTTCGCTTCCTTGGGCCTGGGCGGGTTGTCGGGCTGTTGCTTCTCGCGTTCGGCATCCTCGTCTTCCTTGCGGATGGCGCGGTGCTCGGCTGCCTGGGGGTTCTGGACCGTCTCGATCTTCTGCTGGTCCTTGTGCTGCTGCTGGGAGATCTGAGCAGCCTGCCCCCCCTCCTGAGCCTTCTGACCCTCCCGGATCCTGCTGGCGTCGTTGTTCGCCATCAGATTGGTCTTTATATCGATCGGTGTTATCGGCATAATACAAATATCTCTATCGGTACTATCGGCGTCAAATCCGCCAAATCGAAGCCCCGTCCGCTGCCCGGCTTCTCAATCCTCCGCCAGCCCGGAGCCTGTCCGCGATGCCTTGGTTCGTCTCAACACTTCTTTACCAAGCCTTACCGCAACTTCATATCCACGCCGCTATACTCGGGTCACGGTTCGTTCAGATGCGCGCGAGATGAGCGTGGAAAATGAACAGGAGGGCTTATGAAGCATCGCGTCATGATCGTCGTTCTTGGAATCTCTTTGCTGGCCGGGAGTCCCGCCTTTGCCTCGTCCGGCTCCGACAACGGGCTGAAGGGACTGTTGAAGCGCTGCATCGAATGGGTGAAGACGACCTTCGATCTCGGTGACTCCCCGGGTGCGTCGGCTTCCTCGGATTCCTCGTCGGTGACGGCCCCTTCGGAGTCAGATGCCTCGGAAACAGCCTCGTCGGCGTCGATGCACAGTGGCCGCAGTCCGGGCGCCGGGTATCCGGATCGGAAAAGCGAACTGCTTTCGAGATTCGATGCCGATGGTGACGGAAAGCTCAGCAAAAGCGAAATGGCGGCTGCCGTGCAGGAGCGCAAACAGGAAATTCTGGAAACATATGACGCTGACGGAGACGGTTCTCTGAGCGACTCCGAAAAGGAAACGATGCGGAAAAATCCTCCAAAAAGGCACGGTCGCCCTGGCGCGCCGCCCGATGGCTTGGCCTCCGGCAGTGCAGATTTCAAAGATCCATACGAAGAATTCCTGAAGACGTATGACACGGATGGGGACGGTTTGCTGAACGATACCGAAAAAGCCGCTGCCGATGCTGCCCGCGAACAGGAGCTGCTGTCGACCTATGACGCAGACGGGGACGGAGCACTGAGTGATTCCGAGAAGGAAACGATGATGAAGGATGCCCCGCGGGGTGGCCGTCGCGGCGGATTCCCGCCTCCTCCGCACGATTGGGTCGCCTCGGGAAGCGGGGATGCCGGCTGGATCCCCCCTGCCGATACGACGGTGACCGGCACGAGCGCCGATACGGGTGAAGGGGACCACGGTGTGGCGGTCGGCCAGCATCCGTGGAGCCATGGACCGCGCAACCATCCGACCAGAGAGCAGATCGAAGCCCGGAAACAGGCCATGATCGAAATGTATGACGAGGACGGTGACGGCGCCCTGAATGCTTCCGAAACAGCCAATGCCAAATCGATATTCCAGGGCTATTACGAAGAGATCTCGCAGGAGGCGGACCAGTAGTCCGTCCGCAACCCGAAGTGTGAAAACCCGCCGCACGAGATCCGGTGCGGCGGGTTCTATAAAGCCGGGAATAGAAGGTCGTGATCCCTCAGACCGTCAAGCCGCCTCCGAGCAGCGAGGAGATGGTCGTCTGCTGGGCCGATGCATATCTGCCGTTCGCCTGCATGATCTGCTGACTCAACATCCGGGCAAGAGACTGCGCTTCCTGGTCCGTCAGAGAGGACGAGGACTCCTTGACGGCCGACGCTTCAGAACTTCCCACCTGCTCAGAATCGGACTCGGTGAGGCTGCTCAGAGCATTTGCGGAAGATTCGGAGGTGTCGGCGGCCGACGACGTCACCGGCTCGGCCTGTTCCTGGATTTTCCGAAGGAACTCCTCGTAGAGGCTGTAACCCAGCAGATCCGACTGCGCCGTCCCTGTCTGGGTATCCTGGCCGTCCGTGCCACTCATTCCCTTGGCTCCGCCAGGCCCTCCCATTCCGCCTTCGGGCGGAGGTCCCGGAGGTGGTCCCTTCATCTTGTCCGGCCCCTGGCCCGGTTTCCGGGGAGCCGACACGATACCTGATCGGGCCGCGGTGTCCAGCTCATCGACACTGATGCCGTCACCATTGGTATCGATTTCCGAGAACGCGTCGATCAGTTCGCCGATGCTGCCGGTGGAACCGCCTTTCGACGCTTCACCCGAAGACAATGCCGTCTGGAGCTCCTCGAGATCCGCCTTCTGGATTTTCGAGTTTCCGCTCCGGAACGACTCGAATTGTGTTCGCAAGGATTCATACCGTGAACCGGAAATGCCTCCAATGCTCATACCTGCACTCCTTTCATCCCCTTTTCATTCATTCCCGTTCCTTGATACGAATGAAAAGGGCCCATCGACTTGCTCTTTTCCCGCCCGTGGCGTGCCATCGGCCCGTCCTTAAGCCGTGGAACGTCTGGTCCGGGAAAACACGCATTTGCACCTCCCACCCCTGTACGTCGTCTCCACGAGCGGATATCGAGAATGAAGTATTCTGAAGGAGTGTTAAGGGCGCCGAATCGCTTAAGGAAACTTTACGAATTTTCCTCCCAACGATCGATCGGGGCTGCGTATCATGGAAAGAGCCGGCGGCGTTCCGGGCAGCAGCCGCGCCGACATGAAGGAATACTATCATGATCAATATACTCATCATCGACGACGATCGGGAACTCGTGGATCTTCTCGAGACGTATCTCGGAGCGGAAGGGCTCACGGTCGCCTCGCGCCAGACCGGCAACGAAGGTCTCGAAGCGGCTCGGGCGGGGGGGATCGACCTCGTGATTCTCGACGTCATGCTTCCGAACATGAACGGGTTCGATGTGCTGAAGCACCTTCGCGAACATTCGCAGGTTCCGGTCATCATGCTCACCGCCCGGGGGGAAGAGGTCGACCGGATCGTCGGATTCGAGCTCGGCGCTGATGATTATCTTCCGAAGCCGTTCAAACCGCGCGAATTGCTGGCCCGGATCCGGGCTGTCCTGCGACGTGTCGGAGGCGAGCGGCACCAGGGGGGGGGCGACGAGGTTCTCGCGACCGGGGGAGTCGAAATGAGCGTTCAGAGCAGAAGCGTGCGTCGGGACGGCAAGCAGCTCGACCTGACGGAAGCCGAGTTCCTGATCCTGGAAATCCTGCTCCGCTCCCCGGGAAAGGTGGTTCCGCGTCAGGAGCTGGCTCAGAAGGCCCTCGGCCGGCATCTGAGCTACGATGACCGCAGCCTCGACGTCCACCTCAGCCACCTCCGGAAGAAGCTCGGCCTCCGCCAGAATGGCGGCGAACGGATCCGCACGATCCGTGGCACCGGCTACCTCTACCTGCTGACGCATGAGTGACCCGCGCGTCGCCGGCTTCGGATTTTTCCGGCGGATCTTCCTGTGGTTCTGGATCACGCTGCTGATTGTCATTCTCGCGATGTCCGGCATGGTGTATTTCCTGCAGGAGGAGCAGAACGACGCCTACATCGAGACGTCGTTTCAGAACATGGCCAGGAATCAGAGTCTGTTCCTGGTCAAATTCTACGAGCACTCGACTCCCGACCAGATCGAGCCGCTGCTCGAGATTTTCGGTCCACGGGGCGTGTGGATGGCGAATGCGTCCGGCGATCTTCTGCTGAGTTCGACCCGCGTGATGAGCGGCGGCGACATCCCCGGAATGCCGCCGTTTTTTCCCCATTTCCCTCCGGATGAGAAGATGAAAGCGGCCCTTGCGGATTTTCTCGCGCGCGGAACCGACAGCGAGATCGCGAAATTGGATAACGAGGACTATATATTCATGCGCGTGAAATCCGAATCGGGAAAGACCTTCGCGACAGCCCAGTCGTTCAGGCGCCCCCGGCCGCCCCGGATGTTTCTCTTTTCGCATTACAGAGGCTGGATGGCGGGGATCTTCCTCCTCGCGATGACCGTGTTCTGCTCCATGCTGGCCAGGTCATTCGCCTCACCGGTTCTCGAAATGCGGGCAGCCAGCCGGCGGTTCTCGACGGGAGAGCTCGATGTCCGGGTCTCCCCGTCGGTGACCCTCAGACATGATGAGCTGGGAGACCTGGCGCGCGATTTCAACGAGATGGCGCAGCGGCTGGGAGTCATGATCGAGCGACAGAAGCGGCTTCTGCATGAGATTTCCCACGAACTCCGGTCCCCGCTCGCCCGTATCCAGGTGGCAATCGAGCTGCTGCGCACCGCTGACGTGAGCGACAAGGGGGAGATGATCGACCGGCTCGAACGCGAGTCGGACCGGCTCGACGAGATGATCGGTCAGATTCTGCAGCTGACGAGACTCGAAGACAAAAACTGGAATATCGAGCCCGTTCCCGTCGATCTCGTCCGGCTGATCGACGGAATCATCGCGGATGCCCGGTTCGAGGCCGGCAATGCGCATGACCCCTTCCGCTGGAACGGAGGAGGGGAGGCCGGAATGGGAGCGGTGACCGTTCTCGCCACCAGGGAGCTTCTCGGCCGCGCTTTCGAAAACATCATTCGGAACAGCCTGAAGTTTTCCCCCCCCCGGCGGCCCCATCGAGGTGACCCTGACGTTGGAGGAAGGAGCGGCCGGCCGGCAGGCGCGCATCGACGTGGCCGACCGCGGTCCGGGGGTCGCCGCCGATCAGCTGACCCAGATATTCGAGCCGTTCCACCGGTGTCAGGAGGATCGCTGCCGGAAGACGGGCGGGATCGGTCTCGGCCTCGCCATCACGAGGCGCGCGGTCGAACGGTTCGGCGGCAACGTCTTTGCTTCAAACCGCGCCGAGGGCGGGCTCGTCGTGACGATAAGGCTGCCTCTCGCCGAGGTCTGACCCGGCTCCCGCGCCAGGCCCGTCCTCGGCGGAACTGCGGCGGGCCGGAGACGCAAACACCGCCGGGGAGCCCGGCGGTGTCGTGAGGGGCGTCGATGGCGGGATCAGCCGCGGAGGAGCTTTTCGCCGTAGGCGCAGAGCTTGTCGAGGGTGGCGGTGTCGCGGGCCTCGGCGTAGTAGCGGACGACGGGCTCGGTGCCAGAGAAGCGCATCAGAACCCAGCTGTCGTTTTCGAGCAGGAACTTGGTCCCGTCGATCTTCACGGTCTTGACGACCTTCAGGCCGGCGATCTCGGCGGGGGAGGTCTTCAGTTTCTCGACAGCCCGGTCCTTTTCGGCGGCGGTCAGCTTCACGTTCAAACGGCGGGTCAGATACGTGCCCACCTTCCCGTACAGCTCGTCGAGAATCGTGGCGATCGGTTTGCCGCGCACCGCGACCATCTCGGCGACGAGCAGGCAGGCGATGATGCCGTCC
>ENA-UOWO01000940-UOWO01000940.1-activated-sludge-metagenome-genome-assembly--contig:-NODE-940-length-40380-cov-5.779814_pt1 | contig 40380 bp, 32 predicted proteins | sample MGYA00238148_ERZ761564 | MGnify/ENA primary metagenome ERZ761564 (study PRJEB28885, sample SAMN05720194) | activated sludge metagenome | isolation source: Anaerobic digester | place: USA... | reverse complement strand
TTAGCTCTTACGCACGTCAGTTTTTGGGCAGAATTAATAAGCCTGATGTTGATTTTATTCAAGGCATTTCTCCAGCAGTTGCAATTGAACAAAAAGTAAACTCTACCAATCCTAGATCTACCGTCGGAACCTCAACAGAGATTTACGACTACATGAAACTGCTTTTTGCTCGAATCGGGAAAACCATTTCTCCTGTCTCCGGTGAACAAGTGTTTCGATCTACTCCAGCTGATGTGGTCGATTTCATCAACACGCAACCCAAAGGAGCCAAAGTCTCGATCTACGCACCTCTCAACAATGATCGCTTCGACAATAAACCGGCCAACCTTTCTTTACTCCGGCAATTAGGTTTTTCGCGTATGCGGATTGGTCAAGAACTCAAGCGCATTGAAGATTGGGAAAACGATGGAAAAACCCTGAAAGGAAAAACATTAGAACTCCTCATCGACCGCTTTGTGGTTAACCAAGAGGATGAAGATAATAATAGCCGCATCTCCGATTCTGTTCAAACTACCTTCTATGAAGGTAATAATGAGTGCATTGTAGAAGTTGTCCTGGAAGATGGCACCATCCTGACCAAACGCATGAATAATCGGTTCGAAGCCGATGGAATTGTATTCGAAGAACCAAGTGTACATCTCTTTAGCTTCAACAACCCTTTTGGTGCCTGCAAAACGTGCGAAGGTTTTGGAACCGTTATTGGGATTGATGAAGGACTCGTTGTTCCCGATAAAAGCTTATCCGTTTACGAAGGCTGTGTGGCTCCATGGAAAGGTGAAAAAATGAGCGAATGGCGCGACAATTTTGTCAAATATGCCATGAAAGTTGATTTTCCAGTGCATCGCGCTTATTATGACTTAGATGAAAATCAACTAGATCAACTTTGGAACGGGACGCCCCATGCCGAAGGAATTAACGCATTCTTCCATTATGTAGAAGAACAAGCATACAAAATTCAATATCGGGTAATGTTATCGCGCTACCGCGGAAAAACAAGTTGCCCCGATTGTAAAGGAACACGATTGAGAAAAGATGCCGGATACGTTCAAGTGGGTGGCAAAAGCATCATCGAGTTGGTACTAATGTCAATCGATCGCGTAAAAGCATTCTTCGATCAAGTTGAATTAGATGAATACCAGGCCCAAGTTGCTAAACGTGTTTTAGTTGAAATTCAAAGCCGACTTGGATTCTTATGTGATGTTGGATTAGGATACTTAACGCTAAACCGCCTCTCGTCTACTCTTTCGGGTGGAGAAAGTCAACGTATAAACCTAGCAACTTCTATCGGCTCTGCTTTAGAAGGCTCACTTTACGTGTTAGATGAGCCAAGTATCGGACTTCATTCTCGCGATACCGATCGTTTAATCACCATTCTTAAACGATTGAGAGATTTAGGTAATACCGTTATCGTGGTTGAACACGATGAGGAAATCATGAAAGCGGCTGATGTTCTTATCGATATGGGGCCTGAAGCTGGCACACACGGTGGAAACGTTGTGTTCCAAGGTGTTCATGCCGATCTCATAACTGCTGGAAGCAGCTTAACTGCCGACTACTTAACAGGCAGAAAAGAAATTGCACTTCCTGCTAAAAGTCGCAAATGGAATCAGTCCATTCAAATTAAAGGAGCACGCCACAACAACCTCAAAAGTGTAGATGCAACTTTCCCACTTGGAGTGATGACGGTCATTTCGGGTGTTTCAGGCTCAGGAAAAAGTTCTTTGGTTAACAAGATTCTTTATCCAGCACTAAAAAAAATGTTCGAAGGTTATTCCGAGCAAACCGGACAATTTGATCGACTCGAAGGTGATTACAGAAGCATTGGAGCTGTAGAATACATCGATCAAAACCCAATTGGGAAATCAAGTCGGAGTAATCCTGTTACTTATGTAAAGGCTTACGATGAGATTCGCACACTCTATTCCATCCAACCTGTTGCAAAAACCCGAGGTTACAAACCTTCTGCTTTTTCCTTTAATGTAGAGGGCGGACGATGTGAAGAATGCGAAGGAGAAGGATTTGTTACCATCTCGATGCAGTTCATGGCCGACATCAAACTTCAATGTGATGTATGCAATGGGAAACGATTCAAAGATGAAATTCTGGAAGTAGAATACAACGGAAAGAACATCTACAACATCCTTGAAATGACTGTTGAAGATGCCATTAACTTCTTCAGCAATGGCAAAAATGTAGCAACCGATCAACGTATTGTTGCTAAACTTCAACCGCTTGCTGATGTAGGTTTAGGTTATGTTCATTTAGGACAGGCGTCTTCCACTCTTTCGGGAGGAGAAGCTCAACGTATCAAGCTTGCATCCTTTCTCACCAAAGGAAGTTCTGCAGTTCATACCCTTTTCATATTCGACGAACCAACAACTGGTTTGCATTTCCACGACATCCGTAAACTGCTGGATGCCTTCAATGCACTCATTGCACAAGGACATTCACTCGTTATCATTGAACATAATCTGGATGTAATCAAATGCGCAGATTATGTTATTGATCTTGGTCCAGAAGGTGGCGATACTGGTGGACAAGTAGTTTTCGAGGGAACACCTAAAGATTTAGCTAAGCGAGAAGATTTGTGGACAGGTCGATATTTGAAAGAGAAATTCAGTTGATTAATATTCGCTTTTATCCCTGCTCGAAAGCTAATTCCCTTGCTACCTTTGCATCATTATGAAACCTTCTCTTCCTAAAGGAACCCGCGATTTCTCACCACTTGAAACTGCTCGTCGTCGTTATATTTTCGAAACTATTCGTGAATCGTTCGAGCTTTATGGCTATCAATCGCTCGAAACACCTGCAATGGAGAACCTTTCAACTCTTACAGGTAAGTACGGAGAAGAAGGCGATCGCTTGATTTTTAAGATTCTCAATTCAGGTGATTTTCTGAAAGAAGTAAGAGAACAACAAAGTGATTTAGAAGCTGTCAATAAAGTGCTTCCTCTCATAAGTGAAAAAGCTCTCCGCTACGATTTAACAGTTCCTTTTGCCCGCTATGTTGCGATGAACAAGGACAAACTGGCTTTTCCGTTTCGTCGCTACCAAATGCAACCCGTTTGGAGAGCCGATCGCCCGCAAAAAGGACGTTACCGAGAATTTTGGCAATGTGATGCTGATGTGGTTGGAAGTGCTTCGCTTATTAATGAAGCGGAGTTGATTCAAATCTACGACCGGGTATTTTCTGCATTCCGATTACCGGTTAAAATTCTCATTAATAACCGGAAGATTTTAAGTGGTTTGGCTGAAGTTATTGGCGAGCCTGAGAGACTGATCGATATTACTGTCGCCATCGATAAACTCGATAAGATAGGAATAGAAAAAGTGGAGCAGGAAATGCGCGATAAAGGGGTGAGTGAACTAGCTATCGAAAAGCTAAAACCACTGTTTACTATATCAGGTGGAATCCAAGAAAAAACAAGCTTTCTAAGAGATTTCCTTTCTTCATCTGAAACAGGTAAAAAAGGAATTGGAGAACTCGAAACCTTACTCAATTATTTCCAAGGTGAAGATGGTTTCAAATTAGAAACATCTTCGCTCGAATTGGATTTAACCTTGGCTCGCGGATTAAATTATTACACCGGAACTATCCTGGAAGTAAAATCAAAAGATGTGGAATTCGGAAGTATCGGTGGCGGCGGTCGTTACGATGATTTAACAGGCATTTTCGGACTTCCCGGTGTTCCCGGAGTTGGAATTTCCTTTGGTGCAGACCGAATTTATGATGTGCTACTGATGCAGGATTTATTTCCCGCTTCAGCCATTACTGGAACAGAAGTATTGATTGCCAATTTCACCAAAGAAGATGAGCGCGCTGCTATTCCCGTGTTACAATTGTTGCGAGGAGAAGGCATCAAAGCAGAAATCTATCCCGAAATTTCTAAACTGAAGAAGCAATTCGAATATGCCGAAAAGAAAGGCATTCCTTTCTTAATGATTTATGGAGAAGGGGAACGAGCTGATAATTGCATCCTCACGAAAGAACTTTCTTCTGGTAAACAAATTTCAGTTCCGCTCGAAAAACTGTCTTTTTTCAGAGAACTCTTTTGACACACGCAGGGATTTTCCAATAATTTCCCACCTTGCGATTACCAAAATCAACCGCTACTATGTCAGGTCAAGCTATTGATCCATCCCATTGTTATTTGGAAAGGATTCATCATTTGCTCAAATCAGGAGAACGAATTTTTCTTTCGGATGAAGCAAAAGCAAGTATTCAAAAAGGTAGAAATTATCTCGATGAACGTTTAGCAAAATCAGATGCACCAATTTATGGTATCAATACTGGTTTTGGCTCCTTGTGTGATGTTCAAATTAGTCATGACCAACTGGAACAACTTCAGGAAAACCTAGTAAAATCGCATGCTTGCGGACAAGGAGAACCTGTTCCTCCAGCTATAGTTAAGGCGATGTTATTGCTCAAAGTTCAATCGCTCACCTATGGTTTATCGGGAGTTCAAGAAATTACCGTTCAACGTTTGATCGACTTTTACAACGAGAATGTTTTACCGGTAGTTTACCAGCAAGGTTCATTAGGCGCATCGGGCGATTTAGCACCTTTGGCGCATTTGTGTTTACCCTTACTAGGCTTAGGTGAAGTCTGGGTGAATGGTATTCGTCAACCTGCTGCTAGCGTTTTAGAACGTTTTGGCTGGGAACCGATTAAACTTCAATCCAAAGAAGGTTTAGCACTTCTCAACGGAACTCAATTTATGAATGCGTATGGCGTGAGTCTAAGTGCTGAAGCCATGCGACTTTTCAACTGGGCTACCGTTATTGCTTGTATTTCCATAGATGCTTTTGATGGTCGTCCAGATCCGTTTCATCCGCGCATTCATGAAATTCGCCACCATCACGGACAACAAGTCATTGCCGCTACAGTAAGACGTGTTTTAGAAGGAAGTGAGATTCTAAATCAAGACAAAGTACACGTTCAAGATCCATATTCATTTCGCTGCATTCCTCAGGTTTTAGGTGCTTCATTCGATGTGTTACGTCATGCCGAATCGGTTTTCACGAACGAACTAAATGCTGTAACAGATAACCCAACTATTTTCCCCGACGAAGATTTGATTATCTCTGGGGGAAATTTCCACGGTCAACCACTAGCTATGGCGCTCGATTATTTATGCCTTGCAATGCACGAAGTGGGAAGCATTTCCGAACGCAGAACTTATCAACTTATTGGTGGAAAACGCAGCTTGCCTCCTTTTCTGATTGCTAAGCCCGGCTTGAATTCAGGCTTGATGATTCCACAATACACACAAGCTTCTATTGTGAGTCAGAACAAACATTTATGCATGCCTGCTTCTGCCGATACCATTGACTCATCCAACGGACAAGAAGATCACGTGAGTATGGGCGCAAATGCTGCAACTAAGGCATGGCGAGTGATGGAAAATCTGGAAAAAATTCTGGCAATTGAGTTACTCAATGCTGCTCAGGCAATCGAATTCCGTCGACCTAAAAAATCATCTCCAATCATCGAAGATCTGCTTGTTGCGTATCGTAAAGTAGTTCCATTTGTGGATGAAGATCGTTTACTCTACACCGACATCGAAAACAGTAGACAATTTCTTAAGAATCATCATCTTCCGCTATTCATATAGCGAAGCTGATAGATTCGATCTTTAACTTCTGAGTCTTCGGGCATTTGAATTAGCCAATTATCCAAAACATAGATAGCTGAATCGGATTTGCCCATGGTTTCATAGGCAATGGAAAGATTTATGTAAGCTGTTCGTTGTCCGGGATCTTCTTCGATAATCGAATTTAATATTTTCACCGAAGCGGGATAATCACCAATGTCGTACTTCTCTTTTGCGAGTAAAAGCTCTTGTTCGGTTTGATGCTGGAGATACCAGTTCCATCCAATGAAAAGAGAAACTACAGTCAATACAAACAGAATGGATAACAAAGCAGGCTTTATTAGGCTTTCGCGTTGATGATTTTCTTCGTCAGCTTCTAGAAATTTATGGAAGTATGAATATTGAAAAGCAGCGCCTGCAATGGAAAGGATGATATGAAATACTTCTAATGCCCAATCCCACGATTGAGGTAAAAAAATCCACCCCAAAACTAAAAGCAGAAATAGCAAACCTCCAACTAGAAACGTTAGCCAAGTTAGATTGGGCTTTCCAAGTTTTCTAAAATTAATTCCCCATAGAATTACTGCCGGTAGAACTAAACAGAAATAACTTATAACTCCAATATAGAGCGGATTCCAGACCTTTTTCACAGCTATAAATTACTCAGTAAAAATAAAAAGCTCCGGGAATGATTCCAACTGTCCAAGAACGCAGATGCTCACCCGAAATAGCTTTATAAACTAAGGCTTCACCAGCTTGTTGGTAATCGCGTGCATCACTTGCCCAAATTGTCGAATCGATTGCATTATATCCTAAACCGTAAAACAAACGAGAACCTTGTGCTATAAAAGGACTTGTAGGTAATTCTAAGGCATTAACATCCAACTTAAAAACACCTTTGTTCAGATAGATCAAAGAAGAAGCATCCAAAATGGAGTTCAACTTACTTGGATGATCCAGAGTTGATAACTGAAAACTCTTCAGCACCGAACGACTTACCGGATCAATACACCATAAGCTTCCTCCCGTTTCAACAGCAGGAGGAATATGTCCTTCACACAAAACCCAAATACGATGATTCTTATCCATTATCAGGTCTTTAGGAGCATCACCAACAGTAATAGAATCAACAAATAAATTCGTTTCTGGATTAAGCAGCATAAGCTTACCTCGCGTTACATTACTAATCCAAATTAGGTTTTGAGGATCTTTTATCATGCCTTCGCTCCAACCAGGAAAAGGAATTTCACTCATAAGTGTTCCGGAGGTCGAATTTATTACGTGAACTGTGTTTGCATATAAATCACTCACATAAACCCGATTCGAATAAGGAAGCAAATACCGTGGTGATTGTATACCCGTTACAGGACTTGTGGCTACAAACGTGTTCTTGTTAACGCGTTCAATCTTTTGGGAATTATTCACTACTAACCATAACTCATCTCCCACCATAGCAAGTGATTGAAACACGTCTCCTAAAGGACGCTGGTTAGCCTGCTGAAATACATCAGCACTGACAGTTCCCGATTTAAGATCGATTCGTGTGAGTGATGCATTTCCCCATTGAAAATTCCCTTCGTTCAAAATGAGAGCTGTTTTACTTACTTCAACTGGAACAATAGGAGTCGGCTCTGGATCATCCTTTTTGCATGATACCACAAACATCAGCACCCCAATCAACAATAACAACTTTCTCATTTCTGAATGATGAAACGTTTACGAATTACTTGTTGATTGTTGCTGAGAAGCAAAATGTAAATTCCTGCTTTCAACGAATGGACATCAATCGAAAAGCCGTCATCCTGCTTTTCAATTGCTTGATTGGAGCAAGTTCGTCCGTCGGAAGAATAAACACTTGCCATCCAATTTCCCGAAATTGACTTATCGCATTTCACTTGCAAAAAAGTTGAAGCGGGCTGAGGATATAAAACTATCGGAGGCTCCGAATGTGTTGAGAAATCAATGGCTGCAGGATCATTATTGTGTATGACTCCAACCGCATCCAAATCAAAACCTGATGACATAAATGGAGTTGGGAAAGGATCGTTTACCATTCTTCCTTCGGAATCGCGCGTGCAAAATTGAGGAAGAATACTACCCACCACATCTACAATTCGAACATGAGTTATGGAATTGATATCCAAACCCGAAATGCTATCTAATTCTTGTAAGTCGAATGGAGTTCCATATAACATGACATATTTCCCAGCCAGATTATTCAAGTTCTTTGCATCAATATAGCTGAAACCAGCAATCTGCTGAGAAGTATCGGTTAGCGAGGCTGCTGGAAAACGAAAGAAATTTTCACCATCCGAACTCACTTCAACAAAACCTAATTCGAGAAATGAACCATCAAAACTATTTTCAAAAACCGCAAAATCCGGTCCCGCGCCATTTCGAATACTATGAGCAAATTGTAAAGTAGCAGAACCTCCATCACCCAAACTTACTACTGGATTTTCACCTGCTTTCCCTAAGGCATAAGCTTCTATTCCACTACTTACATAACCCAAAGAATCAACACCCATTTGCATCCAACTACGCTGCACAACTGCCGAATTTGCCCAGGCAACAAAAGATATACTACTCACATGAATAGCCAACGAACCTGGTTGTCCTGCTGGTGGATCAAATTGCGCTTTCGTAAGTAGCGGAATTGCAAATAGTAAAAAGAAGAGTATCGTTCTCATTAGTGCTGAACTACAAAAGTACGTGTATCAGCTACGCCATCAGCATGTAAATGAATGAGATAAAGCCCGCTAGCTAATTCTGAAACATTAACATGTTCCGTAACAGAATTACTTGAACCATTCTTCACCAACATTCCAGAAGATGAATAAATACTGTAATCAATTCGTTCCGGATTTACTTGACGAATACTCAATATTTCAGCAACCGGATTAGGGAAAACGGAAAGCGTCGATTTTGCTATTGTGTTGATGGAGTTAGGTACAACATTCACTTTAAAATCATCTAAACAGAAATATTTGGGTGTATTGATTCCAAATTCTCCAACATCGCTCGATTCAAATGAAAACACAATCGAATCGACTACACCCATGGCTGTTAAATCTACACGTAACCACTCTCGCTGAATATAATCCAAGCTATTATCTTCAAATGTGAAATCTGCTAGATGAACAACTACATCTGTTCCTGTAGCTTCGCCATTACGAATTCCAGTAAAAGTGACTTTGAAAAAATCTGGATCATTCCCAGAAACACCACCAAACTTCTTAGAAAACCCATCACCATCGCGCATGTTATTGAAAGCAAATGTGTTATTGGTAATATAGAGTTCGATGGGTTCGAATGCATAGAGTCCGTTTGCATTTCCAGGCACGAATCTGCCATCATCGTATGCAATTGCATAATTAGCTGAACCATCATTGCCTGATGCAGCTTTACACGAATACATATTCAAGTACCCTGATGTAACCGAATCGGTCATATTACTATAGGCAAATCCATCCAACCAATATCCACCAAATGCTGTATCCCAGCGAGTTGGAAAGAAAGCATTATGACTTGTAAATCCGGTTGATACACCATCGGTTCCAACCCACCAAGAATCGGGACTTAGTGTTAAATCTTCAAAATCGACGGTAGTTTGTGTAAAACCTATCATGTTTGAAATAAAGATGAGAGTCGTAAGAAATATAATTTTCATTTTGTTGGATTGGGTTGAAAAGTGAAAGAGATGCCGGTTTGAAACGATAACAGAGGCATTGGGCGCCAAGCAATAACTTGATATGATTTTTGTAGTAGATTAAATGCATTTAAAAAGAAAGAAAAATGGTGCTCTTTCAGTTCGAGCTGCTTCGATACAAATGCATTTAATAAGAAAAAACCGGGTAGTGATTTTTCATTATCACTGGTGATAAAGCGTTCTCCGGTATAGGTTGAACTTAATTCGAATTGAAAGCCTTTCCACCGATAAGACATTCGTGCATTACAAGTAAAATGCGGAACATAAACTAATTGCTTACCCGATTCTACTATACTTCCTATATCTGATTTTTCGGCTGTTACCCAAACATATTGGGCATTACTGAAAAAATGAAGCGATTGTTTTTTCTTAAAGTGGCGATGGATTTCTATCCCAGCATCTAGTCCTCTGCTATGAACTTGTGGCACATTTTCCGGTGTCCAAAATGAGTTAGACGGTAACCAAACAATCCAATTCTTCACCTGATTACTAAACACGGAAGCCTTACCAAGTAATACAAATGGGAGTTTCTCTACATAATAGTTTAGTCCAAATTCAGATGCTATTCCACTTTCTGGTCTTAAAGATAAATTCCCTCCAGGTTGCCAATACAAATCATTCAACGTTGGCACTCGAAAACTACGAGCAACTTGGCCGCGAATAGTAAGCGTTTTAAATAGTGGATATGATGCAGATATAGATGGAATAAATGGCACAAATTGTCGATTGAACCACTCCTGCCGGCCTTGTATTAAGGTGACTAATTTCCCTTTAAATAGCTCCGATCGAAAAGAAGTAAAACCGGCTCTTCGTTCTTGATGAACAGCTGAGCTTCCATAACCTTGTGCATGAGCACTTGAATAGCTGAAATTTCCTCCTAGCTGAAATCGGGAATGGATTGATGGGAAATTCTTTCCAAATTCAGTCTCGGCTAAATAAGTTTTAGCATGATTGGCGGCATGAAGACTTAATAGCGAATCGTTGAATAAGATTCCCTCCTGAAGATATCCCGTTTTTAGTTGGATGTCGAATTTACTGCTCACTCTTTTCCACGACAACATTCCACGCCAAGTTTCATCTTGTTGTGAAGCAGCTGCAATAGGAATCGTTTCTATTGGAGGAATTTGTCGGATTGAAGTCTGCCCCCAAACTGAAAGTTGCAATTGACTGTATTTACCTGTTACCCAATACAAATCTTGCATCCAGCCTTTCATCCTTTGTGCAGCGTTTAACTGCTTCTGTTTAGGATGACCAAATACTGCATTATTAATAAAGTGAAAATCGTTCTCAACCTGTGATTGGAACAATCTTGTACGAAAAGAAATACGACCAAGCGTATAGGCAACATCAACAGCTGTTTGCTTAAATCCAAAACTTCCAATTGATTGCTGAATAAGTAAATGATTGTTTGAATGCTCAGAGCCGAGATGAATCGTCCCGCCTATTGCACCTGTTCCCCAGGAAGCAGCACCAGCACCCGATTGCAAACTAAAATGGTCAAACAAAATAGCCGGCACCAGACTTAAATCCATTTGCCCATTCATACTACTTTGTAAGTTCAAACCATTCCAAACTAAGGCTGTATGAGCTGCACCAGTTCCACGAATGGAAGGAGAAGAGAGTGTTCCAGGACTATATTGACGGATGAAGGAAGCCGAATTTCGACTGAGAAGTTCTGCTAAGGATTGTATGTTCTTTCCCGCTTGTTGAGTGGAAAAAACACTTTGCTGTAAACCAGGATTTGAACTTGGGATACGGTTGTCTTGAACTTGAAAAGCAGGAAGCTGATGAACAGAATCTTTCGCAGCAGTTTGTCCAATCGACCTAAGGCCAATGAGCAAAAAAAAGATGCATGTGAAAATTCTATTTTTCATCGTTCTTGTTTATCCGCAGGGGAAAAACAAAACAGGAATGGACGAACAGAATTCCTCCATTGGCTGAAAAAGCCCTCCTGTTCATTGCCTTTCTTCCCGAAAGCACGGAACATATTGGATTCTGGCAGGTCTTCTGACTTACCTCACATTCAGCGCCTTCCCATAATAACAGTGGCATTGAGCTGAATGCTTTTGATGAGGATTACAGCAGCGGGTACTGTTCCTGAGTTTCACAGGATTCCCTTTTAATCATACCAAAGGCATGAACCAAAAAGCGGTCAAAGTTAAGTCGTATATCTGATTTTTAGAATTAAAAAATTGATGGATAAAAATTCATCCTTAAATCCTTTACCGTTAATGTAATTGAGTCCGGAAATCTTTGTATAAACTTGCAACTTGAAAAACACACTTATGTTAAAACGCATTTCGTTCCTTTCAGGAGCCCTATCACTCATGCTTCTTCTTCCTGCTACTGCCCAAAAACTGGTAGAAAAGGTGGAGAAAAAAGGAGATGAGATTGTCATCCCTTATGAAAAATACAAACTCGATAATGGGATGACCATCATTATCCACGTGGATAAAAGTGATCCGATTGTCCACACTGATGTAACATATCATGTTGGTTCGGCACGTGAACAAATTGGTCGTTCCGGATTTGCGCATTTCTTTGAACACATGATGTTTCAAGGTTCCGATAACGTGGCTGATGAAGAGCATTTTGCTATCGTAACAGAAGCTGGTGGAACAATGAATGGTACGACTAATCTAGATCGCACTAATTATTTTGAAACCTTACCAAGCAACCAACTTGAAACCTCACTTTGGTTAGAAGCTGATCGTATGGGATTCTTGTTAGATGCTGTAACGCAGCAAAAATTTGAAATCCAACGTGCGACTGTAAAAAACGAACGTGGACAGAATTACGATAACCGTCCTTATGGATTGGTTGGAGAACGCACAAACGAAGCGTTATATCCTTATGGTCATCCATACTCTTGGCCAACAATTGGTTATTTGAAAGATCTTGACCGAGTTACGGTTGATGATTTAAAACGATTCTTTTTACGTTGGTATGGTCCGAACAACGCGGTTTTAACTGTTGCAGGGAATGTAGATCCAGCAGAAGTTGTTCGTTTGGCTCAAAAATACTTTGGTAGCATTCCACGCGGACCAGAAGTAAAACCAATGGATAAAATGCCGGTAACGTTAGATAAAGACCGTTACATTTCAATGGAAGACAACATTCGTTTTCCGATGATTCAAATGACTTGGCCAGCAGTTTCTTCTGGAAGTGATGATGAGCTTCCTTTGGATTTATTGGCAGAATTGATTGGAGGAGATAAAACATCAATTCTTTATCAGAATCTAATCAAAACAAATTTAGCTGTTCAGGCTCGTGCATATAATCCAGCAGCTGAATTAGCCGGAACGTTTGTCGTGAACGTATTGCCTTTCCCAGGTAAAACACTAGCCGATATGGAGAAAATTATTCGCGATGCATTTGTTGAATTTGAAAAACGTGGAGTAAAAGATGAGGATCTAATTCGAATCAAAAATTCTCGTGAAGCTCAAATGATTCAAAGTTTAGAAAGTGTTAGTGGTAAAGCTTCCAAATTAGCTTATAACGAAACATTTAAAGGAAATCCGAATTACATCAAAAAGGAAATTGATCAACTTCAAAAACTTACAAAAGAAGATGTAATCCGCGTTTACGAGAAATACATCAAAGGCAAACCAGCAGTTATTACTAGCGTTGTACCTAAAGGTCAAAAAGAACTAATTGCTCACGAAGATAACTTCACACCTAAACGTGCAACAGAAGCAGAAAGCGCAGAAGGTAGCGAATACAAAAACTTGAGTTATGTAAAAGCAAAAGATGTTTTCGATCGTAGCAAACACCCAGCACCGGGAGCTAATCCAGTAATTCGCCTTCCAGAATTCTGGAAAGAAACAAGTGCTAATGGACTACAGATTATCGGAACACAGGACAACGATTTACCTATCGTTTCTATGTTAATTTCATTCCCTGCAGGTCACGCAGCTGAAAATCCAGCAAAAGCAGGTTTGTCGAACCTTTTGACAGATGTGATGAGTGAATCAACGCTCAAATATTCTTCTGAAGAAATTACTTCTGAACTTGAAAAATTAGGTTCCGAAATCAGCATTTCATCCGATCGCGAATATGTGTATGTAAACGTCTTTTCTCTGAAGAAAAACCTTGCTCGTACGATTGAATTATTGGAAGAAAAACTTTTTCATCCAAAATTTGATGAAGAGGAATTCAACACTGCAAAAGCACAGGAAATTGCTGCAATTGATAACAATGCAACACGTGCAGCTACCATCGCGGATAATGTTTACTCTAAGCTATTATATGGTGACCATATTTTTGGAATTCCAGTTATTGGTACAAAAGCTAGCTTGGAAGGAATCACATTGCAGGATGTGAAAGATTTTTATGCAGCTCAAATCATTCCAGCTAAAGCTAAATTGGTAGCAGTTGGACAAATCACTAGCAAAGAATTGAATACTGCTGTTCCATTTTTGTTGAATTGGAAAGCATCAGCATCGCCTGTTGAAATTAAACAACCAGCAACGCCTGCAATTGCAGCTACTACTATTTATTTCGTAAATAAAGACAAAGCACCACAATCAGAAATCCGTATCGGTTATATGGCTTTACCTTATGATGCAGATGGCGAATACTATCGTGCTGGTGTGATGAATTACACGTTGGGTGGCAACTTTAATAGTCGAATTAACTTGATGTTACGTGAGAAAAAGGGATATACCTATGGTGCTCGTACAGGATTTAGCGGAACACTTTACCGTGGTTCATTCACCGCATCTGCCGGAGTAAAAGCTGAAAAAACAGATAGTTCATTGATGGATTTCTTCTCCGAAATGAATGCATTCCGTGCTTCTGGTATTACTCCTGAAGAGTTGAATTTCACTAAGAATTCTCTTGGTCAACGTGATGCTTTGAAATACGAAACTCCTTTCCAAAAGGCATTATTCCTTCAAAATTTGTTAGTGTATAACCTAGACAAAAACTACATCGATAAACAAAGTGCCATTTTAGGTAGTTTGACTAAAAATGACATCGATGGATTGGCGAAACGCTATTTACCTACTGATAAAATGATTGTTGTAGTTGTTGGTGATAAAGCCAGTAACTGGGATAAAATTAAAGCCTTAGGATATCCAGTTGTAGAATTGGATACAGAAGGAAATATCGTCAAGTAAGAAGTATTAAATCATAAAAAAGGCAGCCTGAAAGCTGCCTTTTTTTATTTCCAGATATCTTGTTCTTCCAGATTTACTTTTTCCGGAAAGAAGTATGTGGCACTACTTTCAAATGATTCAGTAAAATCCGAAACTAAGAAACGTAGATGCGGATTGTTTTGAGTAGAAAGTAAATCTGATTCGGCTAGTAAATTCTTTACAGTTAAAGCCACCATTTCTGCCGAGTCAACTACATCAACAGAGCCTTTATAGAACTCTTCAATTTCTTTACGAATAAGAGGATAATGGGTGCAACCTAGAATAATTGCTTCAATATTTTGTAGTGATTTCTTTTCTAAGTAGGAATGAATTACTGTTCGAGAAATACGGTTATTGAAAAACCCTTCTTCGATCATTGGAGCAAGAAGTGGAGTTGCAAGAGAAGTAACTTCTGTATGAGCACTGTACTTCTTTATTTTCCTAGGATAAATACCCGATTGAATAGTTCCGCGAGTAGCAATAACGCCTACTCGTCCATTAGGATAGCGTTCTGCAACAACTTGAGATGCAGGATCGATCACATTAACTACAATGGCTTTATTCCCTACGAATTTTGTGACTGCTTTGAAAGCATGAGCGGATGCTGTATTACAGGCAATTACAATCATTTTACAGCCTTGCGAGAGCAAATATTCTGCGATACCTAAACCATAAGATTCGATACGTGCAGGTGATTTATCACCATAAGGGAAATGTGCTGTATCACCAAAATAGATAAGTGATTCGTGAGGAAGCAGTTGATGAACAGCCGCAGCTACAGTTAATCCTCCAATACCAGAATCGAATATGCCAATTGCTGCGTTCTTATCCATATACAAGAATAAAAAAAGCACCCCGATTGGAGTGCTTTAAAGAAGTGTTTTTTTTATTCTCAAGGAAGATTGAGTTTTTTCTTCACCATAACAAGAATGTTATCGCTTTCTTCCCAGAACAATAAAGAACCTGCTGAAGTATCAAAAATGTAGGTATATCCATTTTCCTTAGCAACTGTCTCAATTGCTTTCTTGGCTTTTGAAACAATTGGTTCAATGAGAGCTTGTTCTTGTTGCTCTAAAGATTGCTGAGCTTGTTGCTGAAAATTTTGAATACGAGTACCTAAACTAGTAAGCTCTTCTTCTTTATCCTTCTTTACTAATTCAGATAATTTAGGAGCTTCGTTGGTGTATTTTTCTTGTTTAGTACGATACTCGGTCATCATTTCTTGAAGTTGTTTTTCAACGTCTTTCGTGATGGAATCCATTTTCGCTGCAGCAGTTTTACGCTCAGGCATAAGACTTAATAATTCGGCCGAATTAATATGTCCAAATTTATTTGATTTCTGCGCCAATGCAGGCGTTCCGATCAAGGCAGTGGCAAATAATGCCAGGGCGATCAATTGCTTCATTCGTTTTTAATTAGTTATTTTTTATTCGTTGGTGGAGTTGGGGAAGAAGGACTAGATCCTCCTCCTTTATCGTTACTATCCTGATCATCTCCTTTTTGACCTGGAGTAAACCCTAACGATTCCAAGACTTGGTCGCTGATATCATATTTAGGATTTGTGAAAAGCATTGTCAAATCACTTGATTTATCAAATACTACAGCGTAATTTTTAGTTGTAGCAATTTCTTTAATCGCGTTATAGATTTTATCTTGAACAGGCTTAATCAAATCTTGACGTTTTTTAAGAAGATCTCCTCCTTTACCAAAACGTTGCTTTTGTAATTCTTTAGCAGCTTGTTCTTTATCGATAATTTCTTCTTCACGTTTCTTCTTCATATCGTCAGTCAGAAGAATAGATTCTGCCTGAAAATCTTTGTACATTTTATCAATCTCAGCAAATTTTACTTCAATTTCTTTTTGCCATTGGATTGATATACGATCTAATTGCTGTTGCGCAGATTTATATTCTGGAAGGTTTTCCAAAATATATTGAGTGTCGACGTAAGCAAATTTTTGTGCCGAAACGCTTGAAGATACAGCGAAAAATACCAGAAGCGCTAAGATGAGCTTTTTCATAACCGGCTGGATTGAGGGTGCAAAAGTAATCATTTCTATAAGGTTTGTTGGCCGCAAAACAACAATCGTGCTAAGCAGCAATTTCGAAGTCCTTCATTTGGATTAATTCTGACGCAATAGAACATTCTCTAATTGAAGTTTTGTCCTATTATGAAGTGAAATTGGCTTTTAGGCATTCCCGAAAAACCTGGAACTTCATCGAATCGGAATCCATAATCAAGTCCAAGTAATCCAAACATGGGCAAAAATACACGCACACCAACACCTGCCGAACGTTTGATACTAAAAGGATTGAAATCTTTGAAGTTTGTCCAAGCATTCCCACCTTCTAGAAATCCTAAAGCAAAAACAGTAGCGGAGGGATTTAATGAAATGGGATATCTCAATTCCATCGTATATCTACTATAAATTGGTGCATCACCTACTCCTCCAGTTGCTCCTTTTGAAATAGAGCCGTCCTGATAGCCACGTAATCCAACGATTTCAGCACCTAAGAATTGTGCTCCCCAAGTCAATCCACTTAAACCTGTTCCTCCGTATCGGAAGCGCTCGAATGGTGACAAGCCTTTGTTCTGATTATATAAGCCAACAAAACCAAAGTTTGCACGAGTCATTAATACTAATGTATTCTTATTTCGAGAAAGCGGCGTAAACCACTGAGCATCAAACTTCCATTTGTGGAACTCAACCCATTTATATCGTTGTTCGAGCGTTACTAACTCACTAGCAGGAGTATTATTAATAACCGAATATGGTGGAGTGAATTGTATAGATAGGCTGATGTTAGAGCCCGATTTTGGATAAATAGGTCCATCAATCGAGTTTCTAGATAAAGTGGTTGTGAAACTTAAGTTATTAGCAAACCCATTAGCTAGTTCAAATGCAGTTGAATTGACTAATTCATAGTATTGGAAACTAACCGATTGCTGCAAAGTGAAAAAGTCATCAGGCCAACGTAATCTTCTACCATACCCAAGGATGATACCTGTATTTTTAGTAAGACTACGAGTTGGATCATTCTTAGCTGCACCATTTCCATAAATTGAATGATAGGCAGTAATTGTTAAAGAATTAGGTTTTTTTCCACCTAACCAAGGCTCTGTAAAAGACAAATTATAACTCTGGAATGCACGACCTGTAGAAGAAGCATTTAAAGATAAGCGTTGACCATCACCAGAAGGTAAAGGACGCCAAGCATCTTTCTTGAAGAATCTTCTTGCACTAAAATTATTGAAAGCAAGACCAAGGTTTCCAATTAATCTTCCTGCACCCCATCCTCCAGAAAGCTGTAATTGGTCGGAAGGTTTTTCCTCGACTTTGTATTCAATATCAACGGTTCCATCTTGCGGATTTGGAACAGGATTAACGCCCATTTTTTCAGGATCGAAATATCCTAGTTGAGATAACTCACGTTGGGTACGAATAATATCAGAACGTCGAAATAATTGCCCAGGTCGAGTTCTAATTTCTCGCATTACTACATGGTCATTCGTTTTATCATTTCCAGTTACTGTTACACGATTTATTCGGGCTTGTTTTCCTTCATAAATACGCATCTCAATATCGACCGAATCATTGTCGACAAAGGTTTCTACGGGAGTTACTTGGAAAAATAAATGCCCATCATTCATGTATAAAGAAGAGACATCCGATTCAGATGCATTCATGAAAAGATTTTGCTCCAAAGTAGCTTGGTTGTATATCTCCCCTTTTTTAATTCCTAAAATATCACTGAGTTGTTTGGATGTGTATTTGACATTACCAACCCAATTGATATTTCTGAAAAAATATTGACGCCCTTCATCAATTTGAATATCAATATTGATGTGTTTTGCATCGTAACGATAAACGGTGTCTTTTACAATGCGAGCATCTTTGAAACCTTTATCAAAGTAAACAGCTAGAATTTTCGATTTGTCTTCTACATAGTTGTCTTCCATGTATTTAGACGTTGTAAACAAACTATACCAAGGATTTTCTTTGGTATTTTTCATTTTCTTTTTCAGCTTTCTATCAGTCACGAATTGATTGCCATTAATGTTTATTTGATGAATCTTAACTCGTTTGTTCTTATTCACCAAAATATTCATCATAACTCCACCACCTGGTATTGTATCGTTGGTTGTATTTACATCAACAGCAACATTCATATACCCTTTATCAATAAAGAATTCCCGAACAGTATTTCGAGTATTCACCATCAAATTTTCATTAACTGGCTTTCCTCGAATGAGCTTAATCTGCTCACGTAAATCGTCAGCTTCATTCTTTTTTACACCCACAAAACGGAATCTAGATAGTCGAGGTCTTTCTTCTAGTAGAATAATCAAAGAGATTTTATCCCCTTCTATTTTAGCAGTTTTAACTTCAATTCCAGTAAAAAGCCCTTGTTTCCATAGTGCTTCAATTGCACTACTAATCCGATCACCCGGAATCATAATCTTATCACCTTTATTCAAGCCGGATAATAAGCGCAGTATATTCTGGTCAAGATTACTGTTGTCCTTTGTTTTAAAGGATATATCAGCAATCTCATATTCTTTAGGGGCGCTATAACTTATGCCAATAGGGTTATTGTCGGGAATAACCTGAGCAAACACAATTTGCTGAGAAGTGAGAAAACAGAAAAGGAGAAATAATCGGAAATAAAGACGCGTCATGATGGGGTATTCAATTGTTCGCTTGTTTTGCCAAAGCGGCGTTCCCTTTGTTGATAGCTGACAATGGCTGCATAGAGGTCTTCTTTTCTGAAATCTGGCCATAGCTTATCCGTAAAATACAATTCAGCATAAGAGATTTGCCAGAGTAAAAAGTTACTAATGCGGTGTTCTCCTGATGTACGAATCAGCAATTCTGGATCAGGCATTCCAGAAGTATTTAGGTAATTAGCAATAAGTTTCTCTGAAATATCTTCCGTTTTTATTTTTCCAATTTGAACATCGGAAGTAATTTGTTTTACAGCTTGGGTAATTTCCCATCTTGAACTATAGCTAAGTGCTAATACAAGTGTCATTCGAGAATTACCAGCTGTTTTCTTTTTAGCTTCTTCGAGTTCCCGACGACATTTTCCCGGTAAGGAGTCAATATCACCAATAGATTCGAGTCGAATATTGTTCTTCATCAATGTGGCTGTTTCCTTACTGATTGTGCTAACCAATAAAGTCATCAAAGCATTGATTTCATATTTAGGACGATTCCAATTCTCGGTTGAAAATGCATACATAGTTAAGTATGAAATACCTAACTCGGCACATGCTTCCACAGTTTCGCGAACTGCTTTCACACCATTTTCGTGACCAAATGTTCTGAGTTTACCTTGCATTTTTGCCCAACGGCCATTTCCGTCCATGATAACGGCAATATGGCTTGGTAACGTATGCAGATTGATATCTTCTTTATTCACTTTCTTTGCTTGGGCCATATGATTGCATACAGCATTAACGCGCAAAGATAATGGATTACTTATATGCCGCGCATTCGGCTTTTCGAGGGACTATTTTATAAGTAATTGTCAGTCCAGCAAACGAGTACCAATCTTTATTCGTTGAATTTCCTCGTTGTCGTCCAGCATTAATTTTACCGGGATTGACAAGAGATCTATCTGCAAGCAAGGCAGCTAATTCACCATGAGTAGCAAAAAGTACATCTGGATCAGCGTAAGTTGTACTTACATCGTCTAAGTAATCGGTGAACGTTTTACGTAATCCCCACTCTAAGCTAAATCCTAAACGACCAAACGCATGAAATTTAACGCCAAATCCAAATGGAATATTGGCACCCATGAGTGAGTATTGTTTACGATCGGCATAAACAGGAGAACCTTGTCCTTCGGTACCAAGTGGTTGAAGAGCAATCCATTCTCCTTGAAAATCAGCTTTAGGATTGAAGCGGAAAAGACCTAACCCACCAAAAATATATGGAGTTGCTGGAGTTTCGGGATTTCCAATTTCGTAATTAAAAAAGTTAAAGTGGAGTAATCCAGCAAATTCAATGATTTGAGAACGAAACGAAAGATTTCTCAAAATTTGATTGTCTTCCCCAGAACGAGCATCTTCAGCCTGAACACTGCCATATAAACCATGAATTTCCCAAGCAAAGCGACGACTAGTATTATATCGGTATACTAATCCACCACCAGGACGAACCATAAAAAATTGCTTTCCGGGATTTAATTCACCCATGTAATAGGAAACTCCACCAAAAAGCCCAAGTTCAGAATATCTATTAAATACCTGAGAATTAGCAGAAAACGAAGTTGCTAATCCAATTAAACTTAGAAAAATCCATTTACGCATACATAGAGGTATACAGAGAATAACGTAAATGAGTTACCGGAATTTTGGAAGGATTGATTTTCCTGATTTCAGTCGGTAAGTCATGGTTACAATTCCAAACATGTAGGCATCGCGATCTGTTGGATCTCCACGTTGTTGACCAGTTGCAGCCGATCCTTTAATAAAATCGGGTGAGAACGGGTTTGCTCTGTTAGATAATGCAGCAGCAACAGGACCGTTTTTATCGGCAATTAATGTTGGAGAGAAATAAGTTGTACTTACGTCATCAAGATAATCGGTAGTTGTGATACGCATTCCATATTCAAAACCGATTGTCCATCTTTTATCTTGCATTGGAACACGGAAACCGAATCCAATTGGGAAACACATTTGAAAGCGTTTGTAAGGAGCACGAGATGCAGCAATCCCTTGTCCTTCGGTGCCTAGTGGCTGAAGTGCCCACCAACGACCTCCGAGGAGTGCTTTAGGATTAAAGTAAAAACCTCCAACGCCAGCAAACAAGTATACGTTCAAGTCAATTCCACTTTTTCCTCTTACCCCTTGAAGTCTATAGATACTTTTAGATGACTTCAACTGTACAATTGATAGCTCAACTTGCAAGGATGATTCAAAAATTGGAGAACGAAAACTCAAGTTTCTGTTTCTACGGAACTCTTCACGTGTTAAGCTATCTCTACCTGCAACACGTCCATAATTCAAATTAAATTTGAAAGAGAGAACAGGATTTTTACGATAACGAAAACCTAAGTGAACTGCAGGACGAGTAAGGATCATTTCCAAATCCTTTATCCCATTAGTACCAAATTGGTCGGCACCACCAAGTTCTCCTAAGAAGTTAGTAAACCCGATACCGTATGTGCTTTCGCAACGATCGAGAAAACGTCCTTTTCCTTTTCGCTGAGCTTGAGCAGAAATCGAAATGAAAAGCAGTAAAACGGTAAGGATGGATAGCTTACGCATTGGATTAGTGTTATTGGCAATTAGGGCAAATATACCAAAATTGAAATGCTATTAGTACGAAGAAATGAAAACCTTTTTGAGTATGGTAATTATTAATTTCTTCGATCGATTCCCCACATGAGTTTTTCTCTCAATGTTTTTAAAAATGGTTGTTCTGGTTTGCGTGCTAATCGAATTGAAAAAGGTGCTTTATTGATAGTTATTTCTGTTTTCGCTGGAATTGATGCAGAACGTGAATCGAGCGCTAATAGGAAATTTTTTCCACGAACTTCCACATCAATTGATAAGCTGTGTTCATCTGTAATAACTAATGGCCTAACATTAAGATTATGAGGAGCAATAGGAGTGATTACAAAACTGGGTGATTCGGGCATTAATATAGGACCACCACAACTTAATGAATATCCTGTAGATCCAGTAGGAGAAGCTACGATCAATCCATCTGCCCAGTATGAATTCAAGTGTTCTCCATTTAATCGGGCATGAACAGTAATCATAGTAGAACTCTCTTTCTTATGAAGAGTAATATCATTCAAGGCATAAGGGAAATCCGCAAAGGGGCCACCATTCATTTTTAGTTGAAGAACAGAGCGTTTTTCAAGCAAATAATTCTGGTTTAAAGCTGCTTCAACAGCCTTGGCAATTTCATCTTGAGAATAGCCGGTAAGAAATCCTAATCTACCAGTATTGATACCGACAAGAGGTATTTCGGTGTTTCTAATTAATGTTACTGATTCGAGTAATGTTCCATCGCCACCGATAGTAATCATGCAGGATGTTCGATTATCTAAATCGTCTTGATTCTTAAACCGTGAAAAATTAGCACCTATTGGCATTAAACTTTGAGATGCTTTGAAAAAAGGCTCGAGTATTTGAACTTGAACACCTGATTGATGCAACAGAAAATATAATTCCTTAATAACAGGAGCTCTGCTTTCGGTAAATGAACGGCCAAAAACGGCTATTTGCATTTTGCTTAATTGAATAAAGCGAATGTAGGTATCCTAATTCGAAAAGAATGACAAAACGAATTAGAAAATTGAAATTACATGTTGATGTAATTCATAAACAAGTCGAACCTGTTTCTAAGATCTTCCGAAAACTCTGTTTGCTGGAAAGTCGCTTTAACGGTAATGTTGTAGCGAGCAAAGGAAGCAAGAATACCACGAATGTCTTCGCGATTCACTTTTATGGTTAACTCAATTTGAGTAGAATCTGGATTATTGCTAACAGAAAGACTTAGAATCTTCGTGTCGTTTTCCTCTACAATTCGAGCAATCTGAGATAAAGAATAGTCGTTTTGATTGAGTTCAAGAACGATAATCCCACCTGGATTTTGTACAGAAACAGTAGCTGCAAATTTTTCTACCAAAGAACGCAGACTAATATTTCCGAGGTATTTGTTTTCGGCATCCAAAACAGGAATCAGAGTTAAATGCATGCGTGCAGCTAACTTCAACACTTCATAGATGTGCTCCGATTCGTAAACAAAAGGGCGAATAAGCGAAAGTGGATGGTTTCCAAGAGCTTCCTCAGGAGCATTAAGGTCAAGGATATCAGTATCCGAGATCAATCCTAAGAATTCCGAATTATTGACAATAGGCAAATGTGCTACACGGAACTCATCCATCCAATGAAGCGCTTTAATGCCACTGTCGGATGTTTTAAGTGGAGGAATAGTATCTGATATTAGATCCTGTGCAAGCATGAATGGAAACTAAATCTTGTTGTTTTGAAAACGTTTGTAGTTGAAAATTGTTTCACCTTGACGGCAAACGTAGCGAATAGAAATATCTTCTCCAACGTGCAACAGGTGTTTCGTAGATTTGCCCCTAAATAATAACACATGACTCTACTAAGTGTTAACATCAATAAGATTGCGCTTTTAAGGAATTCGAGAGGTTCAAATTATCCCAATGTTGCTGATACAGCTTTAAATTTGGAACGTTTCGGAGCTCAAGGAATTACGATACATCCTAGGCCAGATCAACGGCATGCAACATACGAGGATGTTTTTACACTTAAGCCGATTCTAAAAACAGAATTTAATGTGGAAGGTTATCCTTCTCGTACTTTTCTGGATGTGGTATTAAAGGCAAAGCCACATCAAGTTACACTAGTCCCTGACCCTCCAGATGCTTTGACTTCAAACGCCGGTTGGGACACGATTAAAGAATTTTCTTTTTTGCAAGAAGTTGTGACAGAATTACATCAGCAAGGCATTCGAGTTTCCCTATTCATGGATACGAATCTCGATTTATACGATCAAGCTGCTAAAACAGGAACAGACCGAATAGAATTGTATACCGAAGCATATGCGAGACATTATTCTTCAGCACCAGAGCAAGCGATCGAACCCTATATAAAAGCTGCATTAAGAGCAAAACAATTAGGATTAGGATTGAATGCTGGACATGATTTGAATAGCCAAAATCTAAAATACTTTGCCCAACACATTCCAGATTTATTGGAGGTATCAATCGGTCACGCCTTAATTTCTGAAGCACTTTATTTAGGATTAGAAAATACAGTTCAAATTTATCTTCGCCAGCTACATGAAGCTATTTGAGCGACATTTCGGAACAGGAGAAACGGTAGTTATTCTTCATGGATTGTTTGGACAAAGTGATAATTGGACCAGCATAGCAAGAAAACTAGGAGAGAAATATTGTGTATACACGTTTGATTTAAGGAATCATGGACAGTCGGGGCATTCAGATGAAATGAATTACCGTGTCATGGCATCTGATGTATTAGAAACGATTGATGGTTTAGGCTTGGATAAAATTCATTTGATTGGACATAGCATGGGAGGAAAAGTGGCGATGCTGTTTGGCTTAACCTACCCAGAAAGGTTGAATTCATTGGTCATAGCTGATATTGGACCTCGATATTATAAACCACATCACAGTGATATAATAACTGGACTATCAAATATTGATTTGTCGAGTTTAAAATCGAGACAAGAAGCAGAGAATCAAGTACTGGATTTCATTCCCGACTTCGGAACACGACAATTTTTATTGAAGAATTTATATCGCTTGGGAGAAAATCAATTTGCTTGGCGATTTAACTTACCAGTTATCAGTAGAACTATTGAAAATATTGGCGAGGCAATAGATTCGGGACTTTGTCAAATAGCTACTTTATTTTATCGTGGTTCAACAAGCTCTTATATAAAACCCGAAGATATTCCTGCTATTTTAAATCAATTCCCACATGCTCAATTTGAAGTAATGCAGGATGCAGGGCATTGGCTGCATGCAGAAAAACCAGTAGAATTTATTGAAACGATTGAGAACTGGATTTCGTCCCAATCCACATGAATTAAGCTCTAGTTTCCAACCTCATATTTAAGTCGATAAAGTTACATATTTGTAAATAAAAGTACATTTTGCCAAATAATTAATGGCAATTAAGTGAACAATTTTTCGAATTTTCATTTTCCCTTACATAATATTTTGCAAATTTGAATTCAAACTTTATTTAACTGATTATTTACTGATATGATTCACATTGGGGAAGAAATACACGCGCAGCTGAAAAGCAAGCGAATGAAAGTTGTCGAGTTTTCGAGACAAATTAATACGAATAGAAATAATGTTTATGATATTTTCACCCGGCAGAGTATAGATTCTGGCTTATTATGTAAAATATCGGAAGCATTAGAATTTGATTTCTTTCGCTTGTATAGTTTGCCTTTATCTCAAAATAAAAACATTCAACAAATACCAGATCCACAAGAAAAATTGAAAGAAATAGAGGATATTAAATTTCAAAACGAGAAGCTATTAAAAGAGAATACAATCTTAAAAGAGCGAATAAAGGATAAGGATTTAATAATAGAGCTTCTCAGATCATCGTTATAATCGTTTGCGCTGCAACAATTTCGATTAGTTTTGCAGCATGGAAACGGTTGTTAGCGGTATTAGGAGTACCGGAAATCTTCACATTGGAAATTACTTTGGAGCGGTAAAGAACTTCTTAAAGATGCAGCACGAGCAGCGCTGTTTTTTCTTTATAGCAGATATGCATGCGCTCACTACACATCCTAAACCGGGTGATTTCAAGCAGAGTGTAAAGAATGTTTTGGTTGAGTATTTAGCTGCTGGAATTGATCCGGAAGTAAGTACTATTTATATCCAAAGTGATGTACCTCAGATTGCAGAATTGTATTTGTTATTTAACATGTATGCCTATGTGGGTGAATTAGAGCGGTGCACATCGTTTAAGGAAAAAATCAGAAAGCACTCCGACAATGTTAATGCGGGTTTACTCACATATCCTGTATTGATGGCGGCAGATATCATCATTCATAAAGCCACGAAAGTTCCTGTTGGAAAAGATCAGGAGCAACACTTAGAAATGGCGAGAAATTTCGTCAATCGCTTTAACCATTTATATCAGCAAGATTATTTCCCTGAACCGTATGCCTATAATTTTGGAGAGCAATTGGTAAAAGTTCCAGGATTGGATGGAAGTGGGAAGATGGGAAAAAGTGAAGGTGAAGGAAATGCAATATTTTTAGGAGAGGAGCCTGAAAGTATTCGTAAAAAAGTAATGCGAGCAGTTACCGATAGTGGACCAACCGAACCATTCCAAGCGAAAGCGGAACCGATAGCCAATTTATTTACGTTGATGTCGTTAGTTTCTGAACCCGAAACTTTGGCGTTTTTTGAAGAAAGCTATAATGCTTGTTCCATTCGGTATGGTGATATGAAAAAACAATTGGCCGAAGATATGATTCGTTTCACAGCACCTATTCGTGAACGAATTAAAGACATCCATGCCAATGAGGATTACTTGAAAAAAGTGATGAAATCGGGCGGAGAGAAAGCAAGAGAAAGTGCTTCTGCCACGTTGAAAGATGTGCGAGAAATAATTGGTTTCATGCATTAAAATTATGGCCGAAACCCTGTTTTTTGAAAGTAGTCCAACAGATCGACTGAAGCGTTACCAAGAGCTAAACACTCAACTAGCTGCACTACTATCGGGAGAAAAAGATGAAATAGCTTGCTTGGCTAATACGAGTGCGGCTATTACTGAAGCTTTTCAATTTCATTGGGTTGGATTTTATCGTGTTGATGGGAATAATCTGGTTTTAGGACCATTTCAAGGACCAGTTGCCTGTTCTAGAATTGAGCATGGTAAAGGAGTTTGTGGCAAAGCTTGGAAGAATAATCAAACCGTTTGCGTAGAAAATGTGCATGAATTTCCGGGACATATTGCTTGTAGTTTATTATCGCAATCGGAAATTGTAGTGCCCATAAGAAATCAAAGCGGTGTTGTTTGCGCCGTGTTAGATATTGATAGTTCTGAACTAGCAGATTTCTCTGAAGTAGATCAAGCTGGATTAGAGATACTTTGTAAAATGCTTGGGGAACATTTGTATTCGGCATGAGAAGAAAGCTAAGCCAAGTGTTTGAGTATTCCTTTATGGGACTGATGTTAGCTTCATGCGCAAGTCGTGTTCCGCCCAACGGAGGTGCGAAAGACACGGAAGCACCTGTAATAGTTTCCAGTGAACCGGATAGTGCTGCTTTAAATTTTCAAGGAAAGAAAGTTCGATTTACGTTTGATGAATTCATTGATTTAAAAGATGGAGGAACGGGAATCGTTATATCTCCGCCATTATCTATTCCACCTAAGTATGTGGTGAAGGGTAAAACATTAGAAATAACTTTCGAAGAGAAATTAGATAGTGCAACTACCTATTCTATTATTCTGGGGAAATCGATAACAGATATCAGCGAGAACAATCCATTCCCAACAAAGACATTTGCTTTTAGTACAGGTCCTGTTATTGACTCCTTACAAATGTCGGGGAATGTAACAGATGCATACACGAATAAGGCAGTTAAAGATGCTGTTGTGATGTTATATCCAACTTTAGATGATTCGCTTCCTTATAAAAAACTTCCTCGCTATTTTGCTCGAACCGATGCTTCAGGAAATTATCAAATAGAGGCGATTCGAGCTGGTGAATACTTAGCTTTTGCTTTATCGGATGCTAATTCGAATTTCTTATATGATCAACCAGATGAGCAAATTGGTTTTTTAGCAAATCCGATTCGAATTGATTCTAATAAAACGAGTGGTATTAGTTTTAGAATGAGTCCAGAAAAGGCTAAACGTCAAAGACTTATTAAAAAGGAGTTTGAACTTCCCGGGAAAATCACGTTGAAATATGCATTACCAGTTGAGTCGCTCGAACTAAAGGATTATAGTGGTAATGCTCAAACCATTTATCCTGAATTTAATATAGACAGAGATTCTATTGTCCTATGGTTGAAACCAGCTCAGACCGATAGCTTGAATTTGATATGCATTTCCAAGTCTTTGGGACAAGAAAAGATTGACACCTTAAATTATCTACCCGGTCAACTCAGACGAAAAGCTACAGTAAAAAAGCGAAATACCAGTAAAGTAGATACGTTGCTGCATTTTACAAACAACTTAGAAACCGGCAAGATTCGACCTACAGAGAATTTAGAGTTGATATCTAATCATCCATCAAAATTGAAAAACCGGGATCAAGTTTATTGGGTGATCGGAAAAGACACAACTAAAGCTCAGTTTATAGAATCGGAGGATCGTTTTACTTTTAAAACACAGGTAAAAGTTCCATCTGAACTAGGAAATAAAGCAGTTTTAGTGATGATGCCGGGTGCATTTGAAGATATTTTTTCAATCCAAAACGACACGACAAAAACGGCAGTCAATAGATTTGTAGAGGATGATTTAGGCTTGTTGGATTTCAGAATTAAATCGGCAGATTCAACTAGCACATTTATTTTGGAATTATTTACCAGTAAAGGCAAGAAACTCTATTCAAAACAAGTAAAACCTGGAACTCCTGTTGTCATTGAAGGATTAGTTCCTGGCTCTTATAGTGCCCGAATTATTGAAGATTTAGATCAAGATGGCTCTTGGTCGAAAGGACGATTTTCAGATCGAAAACAGCCTGAACGGATTCGACCATATTTAGGTGAAATAACCATTCGGGCAGGATGGGATTTAGAGCTTGAATGGGATCTAAATGCAGAAAAAAAGTTATCAGTCAAATAGCCTAATTACGCGTGAATTTTAGGATTGACAATTCTCCTATCGGATTACGAATCTCGATGAAATATAGCCCTGCTGCAGCTTGAAGGTTCATGCTCCACTGGCTATTAGAATTGAAGAGCGTTTCAGAATGTGTTTGGATACAACGTCCTCCAATATCTAAAATTCGAATAGAGTATTTCCCCGAAATTAACTGGTTCCCGCTTAAAATAAACTGCCCATCTGTAGAAGGATTTGGCCAAAGCTGAAATGAGTTCTCACTTAGATTCAAACTTGCTTGAAAACCTTCTGGAACATCATCTCCGGCAGGGAAAACAACATAATCAATCCATGCAGCATCTTCATTTGACGAAATCATTTCATCTTTAGCATATACCCACATAAACTCGTGCAAACCTGATGTAATAGGGAATTGCTCTTGAGACCAATCAACCACACCTGACCAAGATTGGATTTCATTTCCATCCACATAAAATTTTAGAAAATCATATCCTTCCTCAGAAGAAACTTTCTTCATAAAACGAAGTGTATCTGCAACAGAAACGTTCCAGTTGATAATCAAACTAGATGTCATATTATTAGAAATGGTGCCCGACTTAAAGCTAGTTGCGCCTTCATATTTGATATCCTGATCAATCGTCCAAGGTGATTCATCGGCATTCTGCCAAGCAAAATGAGTGAAATCGTTTGTTTCAGCATCTTCAATCTTAGCACCTACATGGATAATAACATCTTTGGTGATTGAATAATCTCCTGCCATCCATGTATAAGTAGCAGGAATATAAGAACCAGCAAGAACACTAGATGAAATGGTAAGTGTATAGTTACTAGCTAGTTGATTTGCAGCATCAACCGACAAAATCGATTGCGATGGTTGATCTACTGTAAATTGATTGGTTGAACCTGTAAGTGTTCCGTTTCCATCAAGAGTAGCAGCGTGTCCCGCGTTATTATTGATAAATTCGATTTGGATAGATTCACCTGCATCTGGTAATCCATTGCCATTACCCGAAACTTCAGTGATTACAACAGAAGTAATATGAAGTTCTGGAGCATTTATCATTACTGTAATTGGCTGAGACCATTCTTGTCCGGCATCATCGGAATAGGTGATGATAAAATGAGCCAAGGTTTGATCCTGAATTGAGCTGCTTACCTGAAACTGAAAACAATCACTTGACTGAATTGAATTTCCTGCATCCACTAAGCCAATCGGACATTGATTTTGAAGAATGATGATATAGGAATCGTTAGATGTTAAAGTTCCCATTACATCGTTTGCAGAAATTCCACCTACATTTTGAATGGTCGTATTGAGGTAAATCGTTTCACCAAAGTCGGCTAGCTGATTTCCATTTCCAGAAGCTTCACTAAAGGAGTGATTACTCACTAGAATAAAAGCATCCGAAGGATTTTCAATTTGAACAGGGCCTTGATATGGGATACGATTAAAAGCTGTAACAGTAACCAATAAAGGATCCATGAGAGTAAGTGGTTCAAATTCAACCCATGCTTGTCCACCACTCACTAAAGAAGAACCGAGTAAAATTCCATTCTGAGTGATAGCCACTCGTGCATTTTCGACATCAACCGAAACCATGAAACCATTCGAACCTAATGCAGTTGTTGCAGCATGTGTAACATTCATGGCAAGAGGAATGGAAGTACGAACCATTAATGAAGGATCACCGAAGACATGCCAAGTAGCAGTCATTTCATCACCGGCATCGCCATATTCATCGTTCATTTTGAGACAACCATTTAGGCTTAGTCCACCAAAAGTGCGAGTAGTTGTAGTTAGAACATTTCCGGTTAGCAGATCAACCATTTCATCTTGAGCAGCCATTGGAGGATCCCAACTTTGATTGATAGATGACATAAATGTAGCAACGACACCAGTAAGCTGACCATTTCGAGTTGCTCTTAGCCAAGCTTCACCGAAACACGTTCCATTATCGAATTCACCATTTACACAGCCAACAGACCAGATAAATGGTAGCAATCCATTGTTTTGGAGTTGATTGATTTCGGAGTTGGAGAATCCGCTTGTTCCAAAGCTAACAGCAGAACCATGACCAGTATAATTTATCAAACCTACACCTTGGTTAAGAATGGTAGAAACATCTGATGGGGAAGGGTTTCCATCCGGATCGAGTTCCCCTTGAGAGCCATCGTATTGCTCAAATGCTTCTGCATAAGTGTACGAAGTAAGCTTATCGCGCATCACCCGTTCATGTTCCCAATCTAATTCATTGTCATCCCCTGGACCTTGATCTGAAGCCATCACGAGCACTTGGTCGAGATTGGAAGTAGGAAGAAGAGCTTTCTCGTATTGGACAATTTTACTTACCTGAGTAGCAACATGAGTGGAATTTTCGGCAGAGATTCGACCTACAATTACTTCGGGATAGGTATCATTTCCAAGGATGAAGCCATAGGTTGGATCCGATTTCCCTCCAAATGATTGAGGAGAAGGAATTTGACTGATATCACCCACCAAAAGCAAGTATGTTAAACCATTAGATGTATAACGTGAATGAACCGCATTGGTGATTCCTGCTACATTTCCTCCAGCTTCGGCCAATGTGATTACTTCGACATTCATACCTGATTCACGTTTCCATTGAACAAGTGGTTCGAGTTCCGTTTGGAAAGCCGGATCAGTAATAATCAACATGTTCGTTTGCTCGGTAATCGCAGTATAGCGATCGGTTCCGAAATTGACGAAGTGATTCGTATATAGTTCTTGGCGGACAGAATTTACTCGAATGTCTGCATTTCGGTATAAAGGATTTATAGGAGTATGACCAGATACAGGCCGAAGAATTACATCAATTTGATCGGTAACATGTAATGTATGCGTTTGAGCATTGTATTGAAATGGATAGAAGAGAACTGTTTGTCCGCGGAAATCGGAAAGGATGTGTGGATTTCGAAGAGCGACTTGTGCTTCCGGGAAAAGAGAATTGCTAGAATAAACTTCTCCAGCAATACGTGAAATGGAATTGGGGTCGATGGTACGTTTGATATTGCCTTTGGAAGGAGCGATATTGATATTAGTCAGTTCGGTTTGATGAGAACTAAGGACTTCGGCTTGAAGTGTAGCAAGATCTGGAATGATGACAGAAGCAGAGAAAAGAGGAAGATCTGGAGCTCCTTTTCTAAGGATTGGTGTACAACCTTCGGCAACGACAATCGATTGAGGTCCATTCGGTGTTGAAACTGATTGAAGTGCATAATCACCTAATTGAAAACGAAGATGTATAGGTTGATTTATACCGTCTCCACTTATCCAAGTAACGTTGCTTTCTTGTGCGTGAAGCAATGAAACAAAGCTTGAGAAAAGGATGCAGGTAAATAAAAAGGAGAGCTTCTTCATAAAAAACAATGTTCAGCAAGATAGAAAATACTGAGCATCAAATAAAGAAGCCAGCTTAAAGCTGGCTTAAAATTATCGAAACGACTGAAATTAGTTTCTTCGACTATTCAAGATAGAAACATAATACAACAAAGTAGCAATTGAACCAATGGCGGCAACCACGTAAGTCATAGCAGCCCATTGCAAAGCATCTTTCGCTTTATCGTGTTCGGTTCCAACAGTCATTCGCGTACTTTCTAGCCAAATTAAAGCTCTACGAGAAGCATCAATTTCTACTGGAAGTGTGATGAGACTAAAAAGCGTTGTGAGCGCGAAAAGTACAACTCCAGCAAGAAGAAGAAACGGAAATACGTTCAACAAAAGGACACCAGCAAGTAAAATCCATTGTACAATATTGGAAGAAAACTGAACAGCTGGAACTAAAGCAGAGCGCATCGAAAGCCAAGCATAGCCTTTTGCATGTTGCAAAGCGTGTCCGCACTCGTGAGCCGCAACTGCAGCAGAAGAGATACTTCTTCCATTATACACTTCAGGACTCAGATTTACTGTTTTTTCGAGCGGATTATAATGGTCAGATAAAAAGCCTTCAACCGAAGTAACCTTTACATCAGTAATTCCATTATCCCGAAGCATTTTTTCAGCGATTTCCTTTCCACTAAGTCCTACTTGTAGGAAATCTTCTGAATACTGTTTGAACTTACTTTTTAGTCGGTAGCTCACAAACCAAGAAGCTGCCATGACTAAAATCATTATCACATATATACCACCCATTTTTTTGGTTTTAAGTTGTTGCTACTGGTTTACAAACAGTATTCCGATTGATTTATTTCAGACAGAAAGTCGAATTGCCTGTCAGTCATGCTTAAATGAAATGAAAATGTGTCAATGCAGGAAGAAATAACAAACCCGAGCGCCATTATGTCATTCGACAGAAAATAAAAATGCCATTATGGCTTATTTTAGTCGATGGAATGCAAGTTGAAAAGGGGCTGGAAACTTAAAAACAATAACATCATGACACTTATAAAATTTAACAAACCAGCTCAACGTCCTGTTACACCTATGTTTTCGAATCTTTTCCAAGATTTATTTGACCAAGAACTTCCAGGATTTCGTTTAGGAGGAAACACGAATGGTTTACCTGCGGTGAATATTTCAGAAACGGAACAAAACTTCCATTTAGAATTGTCATCGCCAGGTTTTACGAAAGAAGAAATTGAGCTTTCGATTGATCAGGATACATTAATCGTAAGTGGAGAAAAGAAATCGGAGAATGAGCAAACAGAGAAACGTTATAGCCGCAAAGAATTCAGTTATCAGAATTTCAAGCGCAGTTTTACGTTACCCGAAAATGTAGATCAAGAAAAGATTTCGGCTCGCTTTGAACATGGTATTTTACTTATTGATTTGCCGAAACGTGAACAAGAAGCTAAAACGGTAAAAAAGATATCGTTGAACTAAGATTGGGATTGGTTGATTGAGGGGAAAGCGTTGGATATTCTATCCAGCGCTTTATTTATTTAAAATAATCCCATTATGTTTGAGGTATGACAGAAGAAGCATGGTTTCTTATTGTAAATCCCCAAGCTGGTGGTGGAAAAGGGCTTAAGAAAAAAGCATCCATTATAGCTGCTTTGCAACATGCTGGACTGAGTCATTTTGTTTACGAAACTAAATGTCCGGGAGATGCTTCTACAAGTGTGGAAGAAGCCGTATCAAAGGGATATAGAAGATTTGTTGTAGCTGGAGGAGATGGGACATTAAATGAGGTGGCAAATGGGATATTAAATCAGAAATATGTTCCATCCGACCAATTATTACTAGCACAAATACCAGTTGGGACGGGAAATGATTGGAGAAAAAGTTGGAACATTCCTAATTCCATTGAAGGTTCAGTAGCCTTATTAAAGAACCCAAAATCAGCTAAACAAGATGTGGCATCGATAACTTTTCAAGCTAATGGAAAGGAAGAAAAGTTGTGGTTTATGAATGTTGCAGGATGTGGTTTTGATGCAGAGGTTACTTTATCGGCAAATGCTGCAAAGGCAAAAGGCAAGAGTGGATTTTTCACTTATATCGGACAATTGGTTAAAACATTAGCAAGCTATCAAGAACCAGAAGTCCAATTTCGGGTTGATAATCAAACGCATTCAGCTCATTTATTTTCTTTATTAGCGGGAATCTGCAAGTATGCCGGAAATGCAATGAAGCTTGTTCCTCAAGCAAATCCAAGTGACGGATTATTTCATTTGACAATTGCTTCAAAAATCAGTCGATTGAAAGTCATTTTAAATTTACCTCGCCTATTTAGTGGAAGTTTCACGCAACTAAAAGAGGTAAAATCTTTAACCTGCACCGAAATCGAAATTCAGACATCAGGTTTACCTATTCAGGCAGATGGTGAATCAATCGGCCATACTCCAGCTATCTTTGTCGTTCATCCTCTAAAACTTCACATAGTAATAGCACCCTGAATGTTTTCAAAGAAAGTAACGAACTGGTTTCAAGTATTTAGCTCAGTAGAAAAGGCGAAAGAGCAGGTTCCGCTTAACAAAACAATAGCTGTTGAATTAGGTGACAAGCGCATCTGTTTAGCAAGAACAGAAAAAGGTTTTTTTGCTTTGGATGAAAAATGTCCCCATCAAAATTTACCTATCACTCACGGTGGAATTTGTGAAAATGGAACAATTGTATGTCCGTTTCACCGCTATGCATGGGATTTAAAAACAGGTAGAGAAGTGGAACGCCGTGAGGGAAATATTCAATTATACCCAGTTGAAGAACGTGCTGAAGGCTTATTTGTGGGAATTGAAACGAAGAAAGGCTGGTTTAGTTAGCCCAATAAATAAGCTGAAATTCTGAACGATCAGTAAATTCAAGAATAGGGCGAGGATCGGCAAGATTTAGATTTACTATTTTCCATTTCGAATTATCGTATAGTATTCCAAAGCCATTCGCCGGGTTTTCGACTTTAGAAAAATTCTGCTTGGGAAATACCTCATCACCCTTTTGATCAAAGTAATTGTAGCCTTCGCCCGAACGTGAACATATAGCAAAATCACCATAAAAGTGACCGATTTCTTTATAGGATCCCGGAACTAAAATTTCGCAATTTGTGCCTAATAGTCCCATCCATTGTTCAGCTCCGATACCCGAATAGAAAACTAGATTAGGTACCCGATCGGCTTGAATATAATCGAACATCTGCATGGGACAAAGTTGTCCGTTAGCATCCATCAGCGTATATCCATTTTCGTTTTTTACAACTGCTTTTCCATAGCAAAACATCGATGCTTCTTCGAAACTGGGATACGCAATGAGCTGATTCGAACGAAGATCTAAAAATCCAACTTTACCTTTTTTGTAAACTCGAATAATAGAATCTCCATCTTGAAATTCGAACTTTTCAAAATCAGGGAAACGGTTTTTCGCTTTTTCTTCTTTGGTTGAAAGCAGATGGATTTTAGCTTTTTCTGGATCTGAATCGGGTTTATGAATCCATTTACCATTAGAAGAAACGACTCCATATTTGGAATCCTGTCGGACTAATATTTTACCGTCTTTAATTTGAATAATCTCATCAAACCGAGGTTTAATACGCACATGACCGTTTGTATCAGCCAATCCCCATTGAGTTCCGAATGCAAAAGGGATTAGATGTTCTTGTTCAGATAGGATTTGGTTAACCTGATTATCGCCTAATAATTTCAGGGTAGAAGTATATAATCGAAAGCCCTTCTCGCCCGTTTTTCGAACAGCGATTCTAGTTGGCGATATCATTACACACGAATCTACATTTTCGAGCTGTCCAAAAGGTTGTACTAACTCCTTGAGCGAATACGGAGCTTGTTTTCCCACACGAACTAACGCTTGGGAAACAAGAAAATTCGTCGGCCCTAAAAAGCTTAAAATAAAGCAGATAAAGGAAATGTATCCAATACTCGGATTCCTTTTTCTGTTTGTTGCAAGGTGGCGCATTCGATGGATTTATCGTGTTCGAAAAAGAGCACTCTGTTTTCTGACACACAGGTAGCAAGTACACTTGATTTTTCCTGCATCGTTAACAAAGGACGTGTATCGTATGCCATCACCCAAGCAACTGGAACGTGAACTGGAGATGGAAGTAAGTCGGCCATGTACATGATTTTGTGTCCGTTGCTCGACAAAACGGGTAACATCATCGATTCGGTATGTCCGCTAACTTTTTCGACCGAGAAACCTGGAAATAGCTCGTTTGATTCTAGAAATTTCAGCTGTCCGGATTCTTGGATAGGAAGAATATTTTCTTTTAGGAATGATGCTCTTTCACGAGGATTGGGTTCGGTTGCCCATTTCCAATGTTCTTGGTTAGACCAATACACGGCATTTTTAAATGCAGGACGATAACCTGAACGAGCATCATCCCATTCGATACTACCGCCACAATGATCAAAATGCAAGTGAGTAAGAAACACATCGGTAATATCATCTCGATGGAAGCCAGCTTTTTTTAAGGAAGCATCGAGCGAATCATCGCCATGCAAATCGTAATGAGAAAAGAATTTTTCATCCTGCTTGTTTCCCATTCCGTTGTCGATTAATACGAGCCGGTTTCCTTCTTGAACGAGCAAACAACGCATTGCCCAAGAACAAAGATTATTGGCATCGGCTGGATAACTTTTACTCCATAAAGATTTAGGAACAACGCCAAACATAGCACCACCATCGAGTTTAAAATGGCCGGTATTAATGGGAAATAACTGCATACTTGAGAGATTAAAAATCGTAATTAATTGACCACAGCAGGATGTTCACAAATTGAGAAGAAAACACTATCCTGCCAAATGACAGGGGCTAAATTTACCGTAAAATTTGAGGAATGAAGGTTCATTTGATTGCAATTGGAGGAAGTGCGATGCATAATCTGGCAATAGCCATGTACAAAAAGGGTTATGAAGTTAGCGGATCGGATGATGAGGTGTTTGAACCTTCCAAATCGAGGTTGTCAGCTTTAGGGCTTTTACCCAAAGAAGAAGGCTGGTTTCCTGAGAAAATTCATGCAGGTTTAGATGCAGTTATCTTAGGAATGCATGCGAGAGTTGATAATCCTGAATTGATTCGTGCGCAGGAATTAGGCTTGAAGATTTATTCTTATCCTGGATATATTTATAGTCAGAGTACCGATAAAACCCGTGTGGTAATAGGTGGCAGTCATGGTAAAACATCGATTACTGCCATGATTTTACACGCCTTGCATACCAATCAAATGGACAGTGATTATTTGGTTGGTGCGCAATTGAAGGGATTTGATACGATGGTGAGAATTACAGCAGAAGCGCCTCGCATTTTATTGGAAGGCGATGAATATCTGGCTTCTCCAATCGAGCGAGTTCCTAAGTTTCACCTGTATTATCCACATATTGCTTTGTTGAGTGGAGTAGCTTGGGATCACATTAACGTATTCCCAACTTTCGCGAATTATGTAGAGCAATTCCAGATTTTCACGGAGAAGATTGAGCCCAATGGAACTTTAATTTTTTACGATGGTGATGAAGAATTGGTGAAGATTGCGGCGCAGTGTAGACCAGATATTCGATTGCAACCTTATCATGAACATGCTTCCGAAATACGTGATGGTGTTACTTATCTAGTTGCGGGTGAAGAGCGAATTCCGTTGAAGATTTTCGGTAAACACAATCTTCAGAATTTGAATGGGGCGATGTTGGTTTGTGAGGAATTAGGAATGAAGCGGGTAGATTTTTACCACGCTATTCAATCATTTACGGGCGCAGCCAAGCGACTTGAGTTAGTGTATGGTGGTGATGGGACGAGCATTTTCAAAGACTTTGCACATTCTCCTTCAAAACTAAAAGCGACTACAGATGCGGTAAGAGAGCAATTCCCTAATCGGAAACTCATTGCTTGTATGGAGTTACATACGTTTAGTAGCTTGAATGAGGAGTTTCTGTTAGAATACAAGAATTCCATGGCGAAAGCCGATAAAGCGTTCATCTACTTCAATCCACACACAGTAGCACATAAAAAATTAAAGCCGATCACACCTGAACAGGTAAGAGCGGCTTTTGGAAGTGAAAATGTGACTGTTTATGACGATTCAGCTCGTTTGTTGGAAGATTTAAAACAAGAAAATTGGTCGAATTCCAATTTGCTGATGATGAGTTCAGGAAATTTTGACGGATTAAATTTCGAGCAGTTACCGAGTATTTTGGGGTTAAAGAGCTAAGATTTTGAACTAGGTTTAGCACTTCTCTTTTCCAACATAGCATTGCGCTTTATAATCATTCGCGTAATGGCTCCTGAATAAAAAACACCAAGAACTAAAGTGCCGATGAACGTGAATAAAACCCATGGCATTTCAAATGGGAAGTTATCGGGATTTTGACCTTTACTTTTAAATTCTTCGATACGTTCCCCAGCAAATCTTACTTTGAACATCGTATCTAAGTAAAAAAGATAGTAATAGATGAAAAGAGAATAGAGCACTGCAAATAAAGCTGCAATAGATGCCCCGCTCTTAAACATTTCTTTAAAAGGAATGCTTTCCACATAGCTAAGTTTTCTCCTCTCCTCCATTCCTCTATACATCCCTATTAACATAAATGCAGTTATAGGTAAAAATGGATATTTACCAAGCGGGCCATCCACCCAACCTGTTAAAAGAAGTAACGTTTTCCAAATTATAGAAAGCGCTAAAATCAGCAAAGTCCCTCTAGTTTCCGGTTTCATGCTTAGCCATTCATTGCAATCAGGAACTCTTCATTGCTGATTGTACCATTCATTTGTTGGCGGATGAATTCCATCGCTTCGACTGTGTTCATATCGCTTAGGTGATTACGCAGAATCCACATACGTTGAAGGGTTTCTTTATCCACTAAAAGATCATCGCGACGAGTAGAAGAAGCAGTTAAATCGATAGCAGGGAACACACGTTTGTTGGCCAGTTTACGATCCAACTGAAGTTCCATGTTACCTGTTCCTTTGAATTCCTCAAAGATTACCTCGTCCATTTTAGAACCAGTATCAATCAAGGCAGTTGCGAGAATAGTTAATGAACCACCTTTTTCAATTTTTCGGGCAGCGCCGAAGAAACGTTTAGGTTTATGCAGTGCGTTCGCATCAACCCCACCCGACAATACTTTTCCTGAAGCAGGTTGAACCGTGTTATAAGCACGAGCTAAACGGGTGATGGAATCGAGAAGAATAACTACATCTTGTCCGCATTCTACCATTCGTTTTGCTTTTTCAAGAACGATGTTGGCGATTTTTACGTGACGTTCTGCAGGCTCATCGAACGTAGAAGAAATAACTTCTGCTTTAACGCTACGAGCCATATCAGTAACCTCTTCTGGACGTTCATCAATCAATAAAATGATCAAATAAACTTCCGGATGATTATCAGCAATAGCGTTTGCAACTTCTTTTAAGAGAACTGTTTTACCCGTTTTAGGTTGAGCCACGATAAGTCCACGTTGACCTTTTCCAATAGGTGTAAATAGGTCCATCACGCGAGTCGACATGGTTCCTTGTTTGTGACCTGTGAGCTTTAATTTCTCGTCAGGGAACATAGGAGTAAGGAAATCGAAAGGAACACGATCACGCACATAAGAAGGGTCGCGACCATTGATTTTATCGATTCGGGTAAGCGGGAAATATTTTTCGCCTTCACGAGGAGCGCGAACACCGCCATCGACCGTATCTCCTGTTTTTAGACCATAGAGTTTAACCTGTGCAATTGAAACATACACGTCATCGGGTGATGCGAGGTAATTGTAATCGGATGAACGCAAGAATCCATAACCATCTGGCATCATTTCGAGCACGCCCTCCGTTGGAACAGTCAGATCCAGATTCAACAAAGGATCGATAGGCGTATTGCTCTCGACATTTGGTTGTTGTTGATTTGGATTCTGATTAGGATTGGAGTTCTGATTTGGGTTGCGTTGTTGATGCTGAGGACGTTGCATTTGCTGCCTCTGCTGGTTTTGATTTGGATTCTGGTTTTGCCAGTTTCCGCGTTGTTGTTGTGGATTTTGACCTTGATTCTGCTGCTGATTCTGATTTTGTTGTTGATTCTGCTGCGGATATTGCTGAGCAGGCGGTGTTTGTTGTTGTTGCGGAGCAGCAGCTGGAGGTGTTTGTCCGGCTGGTGGCTGATAATTAGCTAGGTTATCAGAACGTTTATCGAAAAGTGATCTATTAGTACGATCACGACGTTCGTTAC
>ENA-UOWO01000939-UOWO01000939.1-activated-sludge-metagenome-genome-assembly--contig:-NODE-939-length-40397-cov-9.740965_pt1 | contig 40397 bp, 36 predicted proteins | sample MGYA00238148_ERZ761564 | MGnify/ENA primary metagenome ERZ761564 (study PRJEB28885, sample SAMN05720194) | activated sludge metagenome | isolation source: Anaerobic digester | place: USA... | reverse complement strand
AGTCGTCGGAAGAAAACACAAGAACCGACGGCTTTAGTCGTCGGAAGAAAACACAAGAACCGACGGCTTTAGTCGTCGGAAGAAAACACAGGACCCGACGGAATAAAAAAAAAGGCTGCCCGGGTATCTGAGCAGCCTTCTTGTTTATTAAAGAGAAAATATTATTTGCGGACGATCATTTTCCGTGTCATCGTAGCTTCACCTGCCCTAACGGTGTAGAAATAAACACCATTGGTGAGGTTGGCGGCATCAATCTCGAAATATTGAACTCCTTCCGGAACTTCGCCTTTTTCGATGCTCAACACTTCCTGTCCGAGCATATTGGTAACGGTCAGGCTGAGGTTGGCTTTGCTGGTCAGTTTAACGGCGACGGTCGTCATGCCGTTGAACGGGTTGGGGAAGTTTTGTGAAACACTCTCGATAGTTACCGGTTCCACATCTTTCACGCCGGTCAGCAGGTCTTCCTTGGGAAGAGCAGCATAATACATATTATTGATAACATAGGAGTGATCCGAATCCAGGGCGGTACCCGGGGTCTGGTCGGCCATGTACATAATATGGATATAGTCATCGGATGTCGGTGAAACGACCGGCCAGATACATTCGTCGAAAATGTGGAAGATATCGGTGTTGAGATCGACAAAGTCGCCCCAGATGCCGTTTTCATAACCGCGGGCCCAGATGTGCCTGTAGTTATAAGTGGCATTCATATATCCGTCAGCGATAGCCGAGTAAACCACGAATACCCTGCCGAGATCGTCAACAGTGATAGCGGGCATATTAACAAGGCCAATAGTCCTGTAATACATATACTCATCTTTCAGGTCCGCAGGGTCAGTTTCGAGGACATAACCGATACGGTTGTACTCGTCGATCAGTTCTGATCCTTCTTTTTCCCATTCTGCCGGGGCAAGGGTGTTGTTGCCGAGGCTGAACGGTTCCATATCCTCATTCCAGTAACCGACTGCCCAGCAGCCCGGCCACAGGGTGTAGTTGGTTCCGACCACATCGTGGAGAACGCGGCAGATACCGAAGGATACATGAACTTTACCGTTGTTGTCAACAGCGATGGTTGCAGAACCGTCCGGCGCAAAGAAAGTATCGGTAACGGTTACATCCCAATCATAGAAAGGATATGGATGTTCCCAGATAACGGTTTTGTCCCAGGTTTCACCGCCGTCGGTTGACTTGACGTAAGCCAGGTCGCTGGTCCAGGTGTCGGATATCAGGACGGCCACCGTGTTTCCATTGGCTGCAATTCCATAAGCGTCGCCGCCGATTTCTGAATAGTAGTTAGCGCCGAAATCTTCAAAGGTCTGGTTCAGGACATCCCAAGTTTCGCCACCGTCGCTCGAACGTGCGTAAAGAAGGGCATAGGTCTGATCATTGTATGCAGCATACGAATCATAGATCACATGCAGGATCTCGTTTTGTTCGCCGGTTGTGACGATACGCGGCCAGGTGGGGCTGATCGGGGATACAGGTGACAGGTAACTGTTCGTCCAGTCGCCGGTTCCCTTGTTTTCCCTTTTGCTGAAGATAAGTCCGGCAGATCCGGTATGGGCGGCAATAATCTCACCGTTCGGACCCCAGGGTGCGTAAGCAGGCCATCCGGTCCTTTCGGGTTCAATCCTTACGGTCGGTGCATCACCCCACTGGGCTCCGTCATAATAGTTGTAGCCGGTGCCTCTGTCTGAGAAAGCGGGCTCGGTACCCAGACCCATCGTCCACACAGCCCCGATGGTATTGTCGGCATGCAGGTAAAGACGGTTCTGAATCATTGAGTTCGTCATCAGGTCGTACTTTGTCGTGCCGATGAGGGTTTCGATCGGGGCAGCTTTGCTGTTGCTGACCGTAGGATCAGAGAAATTGCCGAAAACGATCTCTTCAGCAATATCATTTTGCCTGGTCAGGGTGACGGTCTGTTCACGCATCTCCTTGCTAAGCTGAACCTTGTTTTGTGAATAAGCCACGACGCCGATAATCAAAGCCATGGCAATGAGTAATAGTTTTTTCATTTTTTTCCTTTATTTAATTAAACATTTGGTTTCGCCTGAAGTGCAAAAATAACATAAAAATGGAATATTCCTAACCATTCTCTAATTTTTTAAGTGGCAATTAAACGCTTACCTTTGCGTTTAGAGTCTAAAGTGTAAAATGAAAAAGATCAACGCACTGGTCCTTAAAACCTATTCAGGCCCGCTATTGGTGACCTTTTTTATCGCCCTGTTCATTCTTCTTATGCAGTTCATGTGGATGTATATCGACGACCTTGTCGGAAAGGGCCTGGAGTGGTATGTCATTGCCGAACTGCTCTTTTATGCTTCATTTACATTTGTTCCACTAGCCCTCCCCTTAGCCATCCTGCTGTCGTCGCTCATGACATTCGGCAACCTCGGCGAGCATTATGAACTGGTTGCCATGAAGTCGGCCGGCATCTCCCTGCGGTCGATCATGAAGCCCCTGATCATCCTTTCGTTATGTATTTCCGCGTTTGCATTTTATTTTTCGAACAATGTGCTGCCGGTGGCCAACCTCAAGTTCAAATCGCTGCTTTACGATATCCGGAAGAAAAAGCTGGCCGTGAATATCCGGGAAGGAATCTTTTACAATGATATGGAGGATTATGTGATCCGTGTGGGAAAAAAGGGTAAAGACGGAAACAGGATCTATAAAGTAATGATTTACAACCACACCGAAAACAGGGGAAATATTGATGTGACCGTGGCTGATTCGGGGATCATGGAATCGACACCCGATGGCCGGTACCTGATCTTTACGCTGTATGACGGCTTTAATTACCAGGACATAGTTGACCAGAAAGACTCCAAAAACCAACAGCCTTTTCAGCGTACTTCCTTCAAAATCCAGCAACGTAAATTCGATTTGTCGGCATTCGAGCTGAACCGGACAAATGAAGAGCTTTTCAAGAACAATTACCAGATGCTGAACATCGGTCAGCTCAATTATTTCATCGATTCCCTAAGCCGGTCGCTGGTCGAACGAAAGGAGAACCTCGCCCGTAACTTCCCGAGAAATTACCAGCTATATCTCAATAACGACACGGCATACGTGCCCTCCACCGATTCAGTGACGGTTGTGCCCGGGGATTTTCTCAGCGGTTTTTCCACTGATGATCAAATCCGGATCGTTTCCAATGCGTTGACCTCGGCCAGGGGCATCAAAAAGAACCTGGATTTTCAGTCGGATGCCTTCCGTGTCAGCAACGAATCACTGGTCAAACATAAGATCGTCTGGCACCGGAAATTCACCCTTTCCTTCGCCTGCCTGGTGATGTTTTTTATCGGTGCCCCGCTGGGCGCTATTATCCGTAAAGGGGGGCTGGGCCTGCCGACCGTTATTTCGATCCTTTTCTTCATCCTGTATTATATTATTTCGATGATCGGCGAGAAATCGGCTTTGAAAGGAGCTATGGAGGTGGCATCGGGGATGTGGCTTTCGTCAGTGGTTTTGCTGCCCCTGGGATTCTTTCTGACATTGAAAGCAACGACCGATTCTCCGCTGATGGATATGGATGTGTGGAACAAAGCCCTTTTGAAAGTCAGCCGCGTTTGGTCCTCTCCCAGGCGCCTGAGCGGACAGAACCGAGCGACCGGAAAAAACCGGTAAACAAAGCGGCATTCATCGAGAAAAAATGAGTTGCCAGCCGCAAAGGGCCTGCATTCATCTTCATCATCCCCAGGAAACGGTCAAAAAACGGTAGCAAGTAAACCAGCAGATGACCGGCCAATATGAACAGGTAAACTCTACTGAATACAGCCAGGTAAATATTGGCAACAAGCGCTGCCAGCAATAAAAACGGGCCGAACCAGCGGATAATTTTGTGTGAAATAAAGGCAAAACCGTAACGCATCGTGAATGCCAGCCTCCAGAAACGCCTAAGGTTCTGAAAATTACCCGTGCCGATACGCACTTTTCTCCGGAATTCAACTTTCAGTTCATCCGGAATATTTTCAAAAACGATCGAATTCAAGTCATTGACGGCCAGTTTACCTTTCTCAAAGATGGTCATATTGATATAAAAATCATCCACCAGGAAATTGGCGGGTACCTGGCAGTAATCTTCCCTCCGGATAGCGTAACATCCGCCGAACGGGCCCATCATCGCTCCCCAGAGACGGCCTTCCATATCTTTGATCCTCACCTCTCTCGAAATATAAGCCCGCTCCTGGTAAGATATCCCGTCTTTTTTCATCCCCATATTCACCATATTCGTGTCCACGAGTCCTATCGCGGGATTCCTGAAATGGCGGACAAGATAGAACAGCGTCTCCCTGTCGAACATGACATTTGCATCCGTTAAAACGAGCAAAGAACCTTTTGACGCGCCAACCAGGTCATTCACCACGCTTCCTTTCCCTCTCCTTTCCCGGAAGTCGAAAAATTGAAGGGTTGGAAACCTCTTTTGAAGTTCCGCTAAAATTTCCACCGTCCGGTCGTCCGAATTATCCGATCCCACCAGCACTTCCAGCCTGTCGTAAGGGTAAGTTCCGCTATAAATGCTCTCAATTTTTTCAGCAATGCACGACTCCTCATTGTGTGCAGCGATGATCACCGAAACAACCGGCAGTTCTCCTCCGGCTTCATATACCATGCGGTTTCCTTTTTTCCGGTAAGATAACACCCGGAGGATGAAGGGATAAAACACATAGGTGTGTACGACCAGCAGCAGTGATATCCAGAATATGAGCAGGGCGATCGTCATTTTAAATTCTCGTAAAATAAAATCAGTGAACGCGTTATGACATCGTTATCATAATATTCGGTTACAAATTTACGGGCATTTTCACCGATCGCTACACACTTTTCCCGATTTTCCACCAGGTTGCAAACGATTTGCGCAAATTCATCCGGGTCGTCGGCAACAAACAAATTTTCGCCCGAAGTAGTGGCAATGCCCTCCGTGCCGATGGTAGTTGTCACAATGGCTTTCCCCAGCGCCATGCCCTCGATGATCTTGATACGCATGCCGCTGCCTGAAAGGATGGGGACGATCATGACCGTTTTCGACCGGATAAAATCGTACGCATCGGCGACTTCACCCAGGTAACTGACATTCGGATATGTCAGCGATTTAAAGTGATCCGGGGCATTCCGTCCGGCAAGGTAAAATTTCAGATCGGGATGATGCTTTAGCACCTTTTCCCATACTTTCTCAAGGAACCAGGTCAGGCCCTCCTGGTTTGGCATCCAGTCGAGTGCGCCGATATGAAAAACCGATGGGAATTCCATTCGGGAAAAATCGGGGACCAGTTCATCCGGATTAACTCCCATGGGCACGACATGTGCGGGCAAACGGCACCCCAGCTTTTGGAGCACGAGGTAATCCCGTTCCGTTATCGGTACCACGGCATCGTATTTATTGAGAAATTCCAGTTCCATTCGCCTGATACGACAGGCCAGGCTGGCGATATATAATTTCCTGATGCCGGCATGCCCCGCAATGCTCCGCTCCCAGATTTCATGCTCAATGTTGTGGGCGCGCATGACTACCCTGGCCGAGGAAAATTTCCGAATCGCTTCAAGGTAAGGAGCAAGGTACAATCCTTCAAGCTGAATGATATCGAAACTTTCACTTTTCAGCAAGTCTTCCAGCGCATTCCTGAAGCGTGTATCGACAAACCGTTCGGCGTTGTAGGGGAGCCGGGAGAATAAGAAATTCCTTACCAGGGGCAAAATACGGATATCGGTGTTGACCGGAACACCGATCAGCCTGATTTTTGCGTTCAAATCTTCCGGAACCCGGCTGATATCGGTAAAATGCTTTGAAGTATTCATAGCCAGCACCGTGACAGCATGGCCCTGGGCGGCAAACGACCGGCTAAGGCTCAACGTGGCGATTGCTCCGCCATCCTTGGCCGGATAAGGAAACTTATTGGCTACCTGCAGGATTTTCATCCGCTGAATTTATAATCGCAATGGGGCAAAAATAAACGAAAAATGCGACCTTTGCCTAAAATTGGACGAAGTTTAAAACTGTAACGAGTCTGACTATGGGCGAAAAGTTTACCATCCCGAAAGGAACCCGCGATTTCACCCCGGTGGAGATGATCCGGCGGAATTTCATCTTCGATACTGTTAAAAAGGTATTCAGCCATTACGGGTACGTTCCGATCGAAACGCCGGCCATGGAAAATCTTTCCACGCTAATGGGTAAATATGGGGAAGAGGGCGATAAACTATTGTTCAAGATTTTGAATTCGGGGAATTACCTGGCCGGGATCGGGCCGGAAGAGATCAACCCGGAGAACCCGGGCCCACTGACGCAGAAGATTGCCGAAAAAGGATTGAAATATGACCTGACTGTGCCGTTTGCCAGGTTTGTGGTTCAGCACCAGAATGAAATCACATTTCCATTTAAAAGGTATCAGATCCAGACGGTCTGGCGGGCCGACAAACCGCAAAAGGGCCGTTACAGGGAGTTTTTCCAGTGTGATGTGGATGTTATCGGCAGTCATTCACTGATGAATGAAGTGGAGCTGGTCCAGATCATCGCCGATGTTTTCGGCAGGCTGGATATCCGCGTGGTTATCAGGCTGAACAACCGGAAAATCCTTGCCGGCATTGCAGAAATTGCCGGTGCCCGTGATCGGTTCACCGATCTCACTATTGCCCTGGATAAACTGGATAAGATCGGCCTGGAAAAAGCGCTCGGCGAATTGAAAGAGAAGGGATTTACGGAAGCCGAGGTGGAGAAAATAATGCCTTTTACGGCAATCACCGGTACATTTGAAGAAAGACTGAGATGGCTCGAGGGGCATCTCTCCGGCTCGGAAACAGGCCTTAAGGGAATTGCCGAAATGAGATCGGTCTTTACCCGGATCAAATTTCTCCGCCTTGAAGAAATCTGTGAACTCGACATCACCCTGGCGCGGGGGCTGAATTATTACACGGGAACTATATTCGAAGTCAAGGCAACGGAGGTAGAGATCGGCAGCATTTGCGGAGGCGGAAGGTACGATGACCTGACCGGGATTTTCGGCCTGCCGGGAGTTTCCGGAGTCGGTATCTCATTTGGCGCCGACCGCATTTACGATGTCCTGCTGGCGCTGAACCGGTTTCCCGGCCATGATACCGCAACAACCCGGGTTTTGTTTGTGAACTTCGGAGAAAAGGAAGAACTGTTTTGCCTTGGCCTGGCCTCACGGCTCAGAGAAGAAGGGATCAGCACTGAAATTTACCCTGATCCGGACAAATTGAAGAAGCAAATGAAATATGCCGACCAGAAGCAGATCCCGCTGGTGGTCCTGGCCGGGGAAAATGAGATCGGCAGCGGGATTTTGACCGTCAAAAACATGAAAACCGGCGAGCAGATGAACCTGACGCCCGGTCAGTTGGTCAACTTTTGCAAAGAAACCTAGTCCTGCAAGTGGTATAGATCGTATATCCGGCCGATCGATTCACCCAGTTCCGCCATTGAAACATATTTGCTGTAACGCAAATACTCTTTCCCTTCAAAAAAGAAGATCAATACAGGGAAGCTGAACACCTGGTATTCAGCGAGTAAGGCGGGATATTCCCTTGCGTTGACATAAACCAGGTCCATTAAGGGGAAGCGTTCGCTGACCAGTTGTTCGACTTTCGGTCGGAGGCTGAGGCAGGGGGGACAGTCATCATTCAGGAAATAGACGAGCAGATTTTCGGCTGTCCCGACGATCTCCTTCAGCTTTTCTGCTTTATCGATCCGGATTATCATAGGGCGAATTTTCGCGGCAAAAATATATCTTTAATAATATCAGGGAGATTAATTTTTTACTTTTGCCATAAATGATCTATCAAATGTTTAGCTGGATTCTTAAATTTATAATAAAGATCAACCGCACCGCACTTTGCTAAATTTTAAATTAGAAATTTTGAATTTTTAATTCGGAAAACTTTCAGGTTTTTCAATTCTAAATTCTTCCTCATTGCAAATTCATTATAAATAATTTAAAATTTAAAATTATGACTATTGTTATAACTGGTTCCAATTTGAAGATAAAAGACGTGGTCAATGTGGCCCGTCATAACGAAAAAGTAGAATTACACCCGGATGCGGTAAAAAGGATTGAGACATGCCGTGCCATGCTGGAGAAGAAGATCGTTGCACGCGAGATCATGTATGGCGTCAATACGGGCATCGGTGAATTTTCGGAGATTGTGCTGACGGATGAGCAGGTTCAGCAGTTTCAGAGGTATCTCATTTATAATCATGCAGCCGGTATCGGCGATCCGATGCCCATCGAATGGGTGCGCGGCGCCATGGTAGGCCGGATCAACGTACATGCCCACGGCAATTCGGGCAACCGGCCGGTGATCACCCAGACGCTGGTGGAGATGCTGAACAAAGGGGTAACGCCCTATGTATGCCAGAAAGGGTCGGTTGGCGCCTGCGGCGACCTGGCTCCCATGTCGCAGATCGCCCTGCTTATGATGGGCGAAGGCAAAGCCTATTACCAGGGCGAACTGCTAGATGGCAAAGAAGCCCTTGACCGTGCCGGTATACCGGTTCCGGGATTGCAGGCACGGGACGGCCTGGCTACGATCAACGGATCGAATGTACTGACAGCCATGAGCGCCCTTTTCCTGTACGACGCTAATAACTTTCTGAAACAGGCTGAGATCGCCGCTTCCATGTCGCTCGAAGCGTTGAAAGCCAATATGAAGCCATACAATATCAAGCTGCACTCCCTGAGGGGATTTCCCGGGGCTGTAAGAAGCGCGGCGGCTATCAACAAGCTGGTTTCCGGCGGCGACCTGAAAGAGGGGAAGATCAAATGCAAAGTCCAGGATGCCTACTCTATGCGATCGACACCGCAGGTGATCGGCGCAGCGCACGATGCCATCGCCTGGGCGGTTAAACAGGTGGAAACCGAACTCAACGGCGTTGGCGACAACCCGATCTTCATCCCGGAAGACAACCTGACACTCACGGGGGCCAATTTCCAGGGGAGCCCGGTGGCCTTACCGCTTGATATGGCCGGAGCGGCTATTACAATGGTGTGCGTTTTATCCGAAAGAAGGATGAACAGGCTGAATAACCCGGCCCTGAGCGTAGGGCTGCCTGCATTTCTCACCAAAGGCGCCGGCATGTTCTCCGGGCTGATGCTGAGCCAGTACACTGCCGATATGCAGATCGTCGAGCAGAGGATCCTCTCGGCTCCGGCATCCATCCAATCCATTCCCGCCGCAGCCGACCAGGAAGACTTTGTTTCGATGGGAATGAACGTTGCGCTCAAGAATTTCCAGATCATCGACAATGCATACGGAATCCTGGGCATTGAGCTGATGGCAGCCGCGCAGGCGCTCGATTTTCGCGAATTCAGCTTTGGAAACGGGGTTCAGAAAGCCAAGGAGGTCATCCGCAGGCATGTGGCATTTTTGGATGTCGACCGGCCATTGTACGACGACCACAACACCATGAAGGCCCTGGTAAAATCGTGTGAAATCCTGACAGAAGTCGAAAAAGAGATCGGCAGCCTGGAATAATCATTAACTTAGCTGGTTCATTTTCATTCAGATCATCATGACCGATAATGGATCAGAAAATATTGTCACATCTTTTCAAAAGGAGATCAGGAAAGGGTCATTCATATGCCTGGTGGTACAGTGCATGGCCCTTACCTATTTCCTGATCATTGCACTGCTGTTTCTTGCAGGGCTTCTCTTCTCAGGTACTGTCAATGAAGCGGTAGGCACTTATTACGGCCTGGAGGAAGAATTTGCGTCGAAGTATTTTTTGTTCATTATCACCGGTACTGTATTATTTCTGACGATTGTAGCCGGAATAATCATTTTTATGATGAAGTACAGAGCCGGATTTTATATTTTTATTGCCGCTATCCTGGTCACAATAATCCTTGATCTCACTTTTCTGAAATTTGACTGGGTCCGGTACCTCATTCAATCCGGATTTATTTTCCTGCTGGGTATTGCCCATTTTTCCAGGAAATGTTATCGCTAGTCATTCTAATTCAATCTGTTCGAAATAATAGGTTCTGTAAGGGGCTGATCCGGATTTTCGACGATAAAGTAAGACTCCGTATAAATTAATAGTCAGTTTTTTTCTTCGCAAAAAGGCTACATATCACAATTTCAATACGTAAAATAAAATTAGTGTTAATTTTTGGTCAAATTTTTTCATCTGGTGCGCTTGTATTTCTATATTTATTATTGTAATATTGCAGTAGAAGAAGCGAGTTCAATTTTCTATTAACCAAAAATTACTTTTATGAGAAAATTTACACTTTTTGCCGTATTTCTACTTTTCGTAGGGATGCAAGCCGCTTTGGCCCAAATGGTGGTCAGAGGGACGATAACTGACGCAAAAGACGGGACTCCAATCCCGGGGGTTTCGGTTGTCGTTAAAGGCACGCTGACGGGAACAGTCTCCGATGCCATGGGAAAATATGAATTGGATGTTCCTGCAGGCTACAATGAGCTCATCTTTTCGTTTATCGGGATGCGCACCAAAGAGATGAAGATTGACAACAAATCGGTTGTCGACATTGCCATGGATGAAGACGTTGTCGGTCTTGATGAAGTGGTCGTCACAGCTTTGGGTATCTCCAGGGAAAAGAAATCACTGGGTTATTCGACACAGGAAGCGACCGGGGTGGAGATATCAAAGACTGCCAACCCGAACTTCCAGACGGCACTTTCCGGGAAATTTGCCGGCGTCGAAGTCCGCCAGTCATCCGGTATGCCGGGAGCACCGTCACAGATCTTTATCCGTGGTGCCCGTGCATTTAGCGGTGACAACACTCCTATGTATGTGGTCGATGGAATGCCAATCGTCAGTACGCCCGACTACGAGCAGGCGAGCGGTGGCGTCACCGGCTCATACTACAGCAACAGGGCATTGGATATCGACCCGAACAACATCGAGTCGATCAACGTTCTGAAAGGCCAGGCTGCCGCTGCCCTTTACGGGATGCGTGCATCCAACGGCGTTATCATCATTACAACCAAAAAAGGCAAAGTCGGCCAGGTAGGCAAACCGGTCTCGGTGTCTCTGTCAACCAATTTTGCCCTCGATGACCCGGCCCGTCTGCCCGAAAGGCAAACGTCGTATGCACAAGGTTACTACAACGAGTTCTATCCTGCATTTTCCTATTCGTGGGGGCCGAAACTTGCAGACCTTGCCAACGACCCGACCTACGGCGGAAATAATTATGAAGGCCATGCCGGTGAATTCTTCGATCCTTATAAAGGACAATGGGTGATCCCACAGAATTATAACAATGTGGAGAATTTCTACGATAAGGGTGGTCAGACCTTTAACAACAACATCGCTATAAACGGTGTTTCAAAGGATGCCAGCTATGCCCTGGGATTCAGTACAACGAATCAGAAAGGGATCATCGACGGAACCGGGATGGACCGTTATAACGCCAATGCATCAGCCACCTATAACCTGGGCCCGAAATGGAAGGCCGGTTTCTCCGGTAACTTCTCCACGGTCAAGCTCGACAAAGTTCCTTCCGGCAACGACAGCTGGCTGTTCACCGTTTACGGTTCACCGCCTTCCTTTGACCTGATGGGAACTCCCTATTACCAGGAAGGATCACTCGGTCAATACCGCCAGATCAGCTACCGCAGGGGTACCGTCGGAGAGAATCCGAGATGGGCTCTGGAAAATAACTATTTCCTCGAAAAAACCAACCGTTTCTTCGGAAATATGTTCCTGGAATACAAACCGTTCGAATGGATGAACGTCAGGTACCAGCTCGGTGTCGATGCTTATGGCACCGATAACGAAGACTTATACCAGATGGGTAGCACCGCTACCGGACAAGTCCTGCCGACCGGCGCCAATTATCCTACCCCTGACAACCCTGTCTTCGGTTACAGGGAACCAACCGGCGGACGTATTCATAACTATGGCATCAACCGCAACACGATGAACTCCCTGCTCAACATCACCTTTAAAAAGAGGTGGGACAACTTCGGCGGAATGCTGGTTATCGGGAATGAATACTATAACAACCGGTCGAGGTACTGGGATATGCTGGGAACCGGATTTACTACGCCGGGATGGAACAATATGGCCAACACATCAACACAGACCGCTTCCGAATCGAAGTATTGGGACAGGACGGTCGGTTTCTACGGCAACCTCATGGTTGACTGGAAGAGCTTGTTGTTCCTCAATTTGACCGGTCGTATGGACAATGTGTCATCGATGCCCAGGGGCAACCGCCAGTTTTTCTATCCTTCCGCATCACTCGGATTCGTGTTTACCGAACTGGAAGGCCTGAAAGACAATAAGATCCTCAGCTTCGGTAAAGTCCGCGTCTCCTGGGCGCAGGTCGGACAACCCGGCGATTTCAGGCAGAATGTCTATGTCCTCGGCGGGGCTGGCAGCGGATTCCTGGACGACGGCATCCTTTACCCGCTCGGTGGTATTTCTGGTTACAAACCCAGCAACACCATCTACGATCCGGATCTGACGGCTCAGAACACCAATACTCTGGAAGGCGGTATCGAACTGAAGTTCTTCCAGAACAGACTGGGAATTGACTATTCATATGCCGACCAGACAGCTGAAGGACAGATTTTCGGCGTACCGCTGGCCGGATCAACCGGTTATGCTACATACTATACCAATGCTGGTAAAATGACATCCAAGGCACACGAAATTATTCTGAACGGAACACCGGTTAAAACAGACAACTTTACCTGGGATCTGTTGGTGAACTTTACCAAGGTGAAGAATGTGTGCGAGGAACTGGCTGAAGGCGTGGAGAGCATTTTCCTTGGCGGTTATGAAACCCCGAATATCCGTGCTTCTGCCGGTGATACCTATCCCGCAATCTATGGCAATTTGTTTGCACGTGACGAACAGGGCCGTATCCTGGTCGACGAAGACCCGAACAGCTACTATTACGGCATGCCGTACCAGGGCGAATTCGGAAAGATCGGCGAAGTGACCCCCGACTTTATCATGGGCCTCACCAGCAACATGTATATCTATAAGATGTTCACCCTCACTTTCCGCGCAGACTGGAAGCAGGGTGGCGACATGTACTCCGGCTCCAACCGATTGATGAACCTGTATGGCACCTCGGCCGTTACCGAAGACCGCGAAACCCCGTGGGTATTCAATACCGACAACGGATTCCGCTGGGACGGTTACAAAGCTGACGGAACCCCGACCGACATCCAGAGGGGTGGCGTGGAAGATTTCTATGCTTATCCTGACCTGTACAACGACGTCTTCGGAAATATAGAAGAAGCCGCTGTGTACGAGACCTCCTTCATCAAGATCAGGGAGATCGTTCTCTCATTCGACTTCCCCGAAAAGGTGATCAAATCATTGCGTTTGCAGAACCTGTCGCTGAACCTGTTCACCAGGAACATCCTCCTTTGGACCACCCTGCCGAATTTCGATCCCGAAGCTTCACAAGGTATGGGCAACATGCAGGGCGGGATGGACTATATGTCCCTGCCCCAAACTACGACATACGGCGCCGGTCTTAACATAACTTTCTAACCTGTAAATAGTAATGATTATGAAAACAATAAGAATATTCCTTTACATCGCCGTTGCATCCTTCCTCTTTGCCTGCAGTGAAGATAAGATGGATGAAATCAACAAGGAACGCAACGATGCCCTGGAGATGGCCGCTAAGAACATCCTCCCGGACATCATGCTGAAAACCGCCTTTGAAGTGGCCGGTACCGATATTCCCTGGTATGCCACTGTATACATCGAACATAGCGCCGGAACCTGGGCACAGTCGGCAACCGCTGACAAAAGGGTGGCCCAGAACGACGCCTCCCTGTTCAACAATAACTGGATGAGCATCTACGATGTCCTCAACGCCTGTAAAGCCGTTATCGATAAAACCGATCCGGTTAACGGCGATGAGTCGACGAACAACTGGGCCAGAGGTATCGCTTATGTGATGACGGCATACAACCTTGCAACCGCAACCGATATGTGGGGTGAAGTACCCTGGACGGAAGCTTTGCAGGGAGCAGAAGAACTCACGCCCAAGTACGACAAACAATCATTCCTCTACACCGAAATTCAGCGGTTACTCGACTCTGCCATTGTTAACCTGGGCAAAACCTCCATTAAATATGGTGCATTCGACTATATCTATGGTGGCGATGAAACCAAGTGGATCAAGGCTGCCTGGTCGCTGAAAGCCCGGTATTACCTGAGACTCAGCCAAAGGGACGCTAATGCTTACGACAAAGCGCTGGCATGTATTGCCAACGGATTTACCAGCAATGATGACAATTTCCTCTTTGCCGCATACGAATCATCCGCATCGGGTGAAAATCCGTGGTATCAGTTCCTGGCCGACCGTACCCATCTATCTGCCAGCAAAACGCTGTATGACCTGATGAACGAACGCGTCGACCCGAGAATTGCTGCATACTTCACGCAGATCGACGGCGCCTATAACCCGGCTCCGAACGGTACTGCAACCGAAAGCCAGGGCGGAGTATACTCCACTTCACTCTTGACGGAAAACGGCCAAACCGCCCCTACTCCGCTGATGACCTATCACGAACTGAAGTTCATCCAGGCAGAGTGCTTGTTGCATAAAGGCGACCTCGGCTGGCAAATGGCAATGGGCGAAGCTGTCGCTGCTAACTTCCAGTGGCACGGCATCACCGATGTACAGGTTGTGACCGATTACCTGCTGAACAATATCGCTCCGCTGGCAGCCGTTGATCCGCTGAAAGAGCTTCTTACCCAGAAGTATATTGCCTTCTATGAGTTTGAAGCTACGGAAGCTTACAACGACTACCGCCGCACCGGCGTTCCATCGATGAACAACCCGAACAACCTGACTGCAACCGGTGGATTCGTCAACCGTTTCCCCTATGCGATCAGCGAGGTATCTTCCAATTCAGAAAATGTGCCTTCCATCGATGTATTCAAGAATAAAGTCTGGTGGGCCGGTGGCAATGAACTGGTAGAATAGTAGATATTTATTTTAATAATTAGAGGGTGCCTCCACGGAGCGCACCCTCTTTTTTTTGGAAGTCTGACGACGATCAAACATGGCAGTCCGGTCAGGTGAATCCGTCGGTTCGATTAATTCTGGAGGAGGCTGTCTCAAAAGGATTTAACCACAAAGGAACACAAAGGAATTCACAAAGGCGTACAAAGGTATATTAATTGATATTCAACTACTTAGTGTTCCTTCGTGATGCACTTTGTGCGCCTTAGTGGTTAATAAAAAGCCTTTTGAGACAGCCTCAGCAATAATAACAGAGACGATAAAAGGGATTAACGGTTCACGATGAGTTGTTGCGCACGGATCACTTTCAAGGTATCGAGTCCGGTTTTCAGTGAATCCACCAATGGCAGGTATTGGGGCAGGTACTCTTTTGCAACGGGCTCTGAAGGGGGTGATTCCATTTTCAATGGGTCGATGGCGCTGCCGTTGAGAAAAACGCGGAAATCGAGATGCGGCCCGGTGCTGAGGCCGGTGCTGCCGACATACCCGATCACATCGCCCTGGCGTACCCGGGTTCCGGTCGAGATTCCTTTGGCAAATCCGGCCAGGTGCATATAGAGTGTGGTATAGGCGCCATTGTGCTTGATCTTGATGTAATTACCTCCGCCTCCTTTATTCCATCCTTTTTCTATCACTGTCCCGTCGCCAATGGTTTGCACCGGGGTGCCGTAATCGGCAGCGTAGTCAATTCCCAGGTGCGGACGCCTGATCTTCAGGATAGGATGCATCCGGCCATGCGAAAACTTGGAACTGATTCGCTTAAAACGAAGAGGGGCTTTCAAAAATGCACGCTGAAGGTTCTCCCCCTTCTGGTCATAATAACCTGTTTCTCCATTACTTGTGTAACGAAAAGCGTAGAGGTCCGACCCCATATGGTGGAAACAGGCGGCAATGACATTTCCGATCCCTATCGGTTTTCCTTCTACTTTCAGTTCTTCATAGATCACCTTATAGTAATCTCCTTTTTGAATACCAAAGAAATCGATCGTCCATGCATAAACTTCCGATAGTTCATTGGCCAGGGTCGGATCTTTTCCATTTTCGGCCAGGGAATTCCAGAGGGAAGATTCGATAACGCCGCTGGCGGTGCTGATCTCGCGGGTCAGCTCCTTGGCGCCTTTGTTTACCTTCAGCTCATCCTTTAATTGATACGTTACGTAGGAAACCGCATCTTCTTCATAAATAAAATAAACCACCTCCGGAACGGTGTCTTTTGTCATCAAAACCGTATAAGGGTTTCCAACCCTCATCTTCCTAACATCAAACACAGGCCGCGAAAGGCTGGCGATCTGGTGTATGATCTCGCTGCCGATATCATAAAAAGAGAGGATCTCCGAGAGCGATTGGTTTTGCCTGACAATCCCCTTTTCAACCCGCAGGGAATCGCAGTTGATACCGTATTCAATATGTTGTTCAACGGAAAGTGATTCAGGCTGTGCTTCAGTCGTAACATGGCTTTTCTGGTCCGGCATGAGATAAGGAAGGAGGATGGAAAGCCCCAGAACGATTAATGACAGCAAGCCATAGAGATATCTTTTCTTCATGAATTTATTCTTCAAGGAAGGCCAAAAATAAAATTTTTCTTGAAAGGATGGTCCGATAATTTAACGGCCTTTCCATGATTCTCAGGAATGGTGTGCCATAGCGAACTCTTTTCCAGCCGTTAAGGCCATCAGGTTCTGGTTCACCACATCCGCTCCTTTGGAGCCGAATATTTTTCTGACTGCCGACTCGAGGGTAGAAAAATCAATACCGAGCCACGGAGAAGCAGCCCCCAGGATCACCATATTCGCCGACCGGGGCATTCCGAGATCTTTCGCTATTTCATCGGCATTGATCAGCACATGCTGACCGACGGCATGAATAGCCGATTCGATACTGGCAAGCTCAGGATAACCGGGGATATTGACATGAGGTACATTATTGGAAATGAGCCAGCCGCTTTTCGACAGCCAGGGCAGGTAGCGCAGTGATTCCATCGGTTCGACGGAGATGATCAGGTCTGCTTTCCCGAATGGGATCAGATCGGAGAAAATCTCACGGTCGGAGATCCGGAGGTTGGAGTGGACATCCCCACCCCGTTGGCTCATGCCGTGCACTTCGGCCTGTTTCAATTGAAGCCCGGAATCCAGGGCTGCCATTCCGATCACTGCTGCGATCGACAGGATACCCTGGCCACCGACCCCTGCAAGGATAATATCTTTCTTCATATTCTATTCGATGACTTCCTGTTTCTGCTTTTCTTTCTTTTCATCCCGGAGCCGCCGTGCAACGGTCTGAATGCATTCGCGCCGTGGAATAATGACTGAGACGCCCGGGTAATTTATCTCCTGTTCTATGATTTTCAGGTTCTCTTCATGATTCTTAGGGGATGGGTTCAGGATGTGAATATGCTCTTTTTCCACTCCCAGGCCGAGGCAAATATCCTCCAGCCTGCCTGTAGCCGACGATTTCTGCCCGCCGGTCATCGCCGTGGTGGCATTATCGAGGATCATGACTGTGACCGGGGATTTGTCGTTGATAGCGTCGAGCAGGCCGGTCATGCCGGAATGGGTGAATGTCGAATCGCCGATCACGGCAACAGCGGGAACATAGCCGGCATCGGCGGCCCCTTTGGCCATGGTGATCGAAGCGCCCATATCCACGCAGGTATTGATGGCGCCGTAAGGTTCCAGCGCCCCGAGCGTATAGCAACCGATATCGCTGAATACCCTTCCTTTGGAATACAAATTCAGCGCCTCATTCAGGGCATTGTAGGAATAGATATGCGGGCATCCTTTGCAGAGTGAAGGTGGCCGCGACTTCACCAGCCCGGGTACATCGAAGCCATAATCCTCATCCAGCCCGAATGCACGGGCTACGATATTTGGATTCAGTTCCCCGTCGCGCGGAACCGTCCCGTCCATCCTTCCTTTGATCTTTTTACCATCATCCAGAAGACCTCTCAAAAGCTCCTCCAGGATCGGATATCCTTCTTCCAGAATAAGAATGGTATTACATTCACTGTAAAGCTTCTCAATCATTTTCCGGGGGACAGGGTACTGACCGATCTTGAGCAACGGATAAGGAAACTCCCTGTCCTGGAAATTCTCGAAAAGATAATTGTAAGCAATCCCGCAGGTAATTACGCCCAGGCTTTTATCTTTTCCTTCGCGGTACTGATTGAAATCCGAACTTTCCGACTCTTCCTCGAACAAAACCTGGTTACGCAGCAAGGATTTATATTGCCTCCTGGCGTTGGCCGGGAGAAGGATAAATTGTTTGGGGTTGCCCGGAAGATGAACCTCGTTTTGTGGCAGGGGTTCCCGGCGGATAATACCTGAACGCGAATGGGCCAGGCGTGTGGTGATCCTGAGAAGGACCGGGATCCCGTATTTCTCCGATAACAGGAATCCGGCCCGCACCATATCGTATGCCTCCTGCTGGTTGGTGGGTTCCAGCACCGGGATCATGGCAAATTTTCCATAAAAACGGCTATCCTGTTCATTTTGTGAGGAATGCATGGAAGGATCATCTGCTGCAACAACGATAAGGCCACCGTTTGCCCCGGTAATAGCCGAGTTAATAAAGGCATCCGCAGCCACATTGAGTCCAACATGCTTCATACATACCATAGCTCTTTTGCCTGCATATGACATTCCCAGTGCCGCTTCCATGGCCGTTTTCTCATTTACCGACCAGCTGGCCCGTATTTTATTCTCTTTTGCTTCTTTCGACCGGTGGACATATTCCAGGATCTCCGTGGAAGGTGTTCCCGGATAGGCATAAATTCCTGATAAACCTGCATCTATCGCAGACTGTGCAATCGCTTCATCGCCCAGCAGTAGCAATTTCTCCATAATAATTCTCTACATAAAAGATATTCGTAGCCTCACTGACAAATTTAGAATAATTTTCAGAAAGGGGAATGCCGTCGGGCTTATCTACAATCATTATAAATTAGCAGATAAAAGCATAAAATATTTTCAAAATAATCACGTTGATTTTATATGAATTTTCTCGCTCACCTTTATCTTTCAGGAAAAGAAGAAGATGTCATCATCGGTAATTTTGTGGCCGATGCAATCAAAGGCAATTCCCTCGGTCATTATCCTCAAGGTATGGAAAGGGGGATCAGGCTGCATCGCGAAATAGACAGCTATACCGACAGCCATGAGCTTTTCAGGGCAAGCAGAAACAGGCTTGCACCCCGCTACAATCATTTTTCCGGGATCATTGTCGATTTGTATTACGATCATTTCCTGGCAAAATTCTGGAACGAATACTCGAATGAAGACTTGAGAGGCCTGGTTGCGAACACCTATTTTCTGCTGATCCGCAAATTTCATATGTTACCGGCAAGATCCAGGCGGATACTGCCGTTTATGATCACCCAGAACTGGCTGGTCAATTACCGGGACCTGGATACCATGCAACGGGTTTTTAACGGGATGTCGCGACGGATAAACAAGCCGTCGGGGATGGAAAATGCCATAGGTGACCTGGTGGCCGGCTATTCGCTCTATGAAGCTGAGTTCAGAGGTTTTTTCCCCGAAATTACCGATCATATAAATCGCTTCAGAAGTAACCTGATCGGTCTATGATCGTCTATCAATAAATCAACAGACGGATGGCATCACTTACCCAGGAACAAAAATTCGAATTCATCCGGAATTTGCCCATGTTCAGCGGAGCAGATAATAAGGTCCTGCTCGAACTGGCCGATTCCATGTCAGAAAATGAGGCACTGAAAGGGAGTATCGTTATTCGCAAAGGCGATGAAGCGGACGCGGTATTTATCATAGCCGGCGGCAGGGTCAGGGTTCACGACGGAAATCATGTTCTGGCCAGGCTGGAGCAGGGGCAAATGTTCGGAGAGTATTCTCTCATCGATCAGCGGCAGCGGTCGGCATCGGTGACAGCCGAAGACAATTGCCGGCTTCTACGGCTCGATAACCGCGACTTTTATCGTATTGCGGCCGGGGATCCCGGCATTTTAAGAGGTGTGCTCAAGGAACTGATCAACCGGATGAGGGATATGAACGAGCTGGAAGAGAAGCTTTCACGAAGCTACCTCAAGATACAGCGTCAGAAAGAGCTTATCGAAAAACAGAATGCCAGCATCATGCAACAAAAAGCGATGCTTGAACAGCAAAATTTCGATCTGACCAAATTGAATGAAGAAAAAAACCAGTTGATCGGCACTGTTATCCATCAAATAAAAAATCCGCTGACCAGCAGCCTGTGTATGGCCGATATGCTGGACGCCAGGGACGGTTTTGTGGATGAAACCGAACGTGAAGGGCTGGCCATCATCCGGAACAGCATAAAAAGGATCAATAATCTTATCAATGAGATCCTTGATATCAATGCCATCGAATCGAAAGTTTACGAATTGAAGATGGAACCATTGAATGTCAGGGAGATCCTCGAAGATCTGATCCGGAACTATTCTTATTTTATTGACCAGAAGCACATTAACTTTAAGGTGCAAATGGTCGATATCACAGCCCGGCTGAACCGGGTTTACGTGACGCAGATATTCGACAACCTGCTTTCGAATGCCATCAAATTTACGCCCGACGGGAAAACGATTGAAGTGAGACTCGGGGAAAATGAAGATAAGATCATGTTTTGTGTTTGCGACGAAGGCCCCGGAATGGAAAAAGAAAAGATGGAGAAAGTCTTTGACCGCTATAAACGCCAGACATCGATGTTTGACCAGGAATCGGCCGGCAACGGACTGGGGCTGGCCATTGTTTATAAATACGCAACGGCCATGCACGGAACTGTCAGATGCGAAAGCGAACCCGGATCCGGCACAAGGTTCCATGTTGAACTGCCGGGAAGGGAAAAGACAAAAGGGAACAAGGAATAAGGAAAAGGGAAAAAGTACCGGGAGAGGCTATTCCTTTTGTTTTATTCCGACGATTTCTTCCAGCATTTCCGTTGTTATCGATTTGGGGCGCTCCAGCGGGTACATTAATGCACGGTCCCAGATGATATTGGCGCAAATACCAATAGCCCGCCCGATGCCAAACAGGACGGTATAGAAATCATACTGCCGCACCCCGTAATGCCACTGGATAATTCCCGACTGCGCGTCGACGTTCGGCCATGGATTCTTTGCTTTTCCTTGCTGAATAAGGATCTCAGGCACCACTTTATAGAGCAGGTCGGTATATTTGAACAACGGATCTTCCGGCATGTGTTTCAGGCTGAATTCACGCTGAATGGTGTACCTCGGGTCGGTCTTGCGCAAAACGGCGTGGCCGTAGCCCGGGATAACATGTCCGTTGTGCAGCGTATCCCAAACATATTTCCGGATATCCTCTTCCGTCGGATCGTCACCTCCGAGTTGCTCCCGCAGGTCTTGCAGCCAGCGAAGCACTTCCTGGTTGGCCAGGCCGTGCAGAGGACCTGCCAGCCCGTTGATCATAGCGGCGATGGACAGATAGACATCCGACAGCGAACTGGCTACCAGGTGGCCGGTATGCGCACTGACATTCCCGCTTTCGTGATCGGCATGCAGGATAAAATGCATCCGGGATACATCATCGTATGGCGGGTTGATACCCATCATCCAGGCAAAATTGGCGCCCATGTCGAGGTTGGGGTTCGACTGGATCCGCTTGCCGTCTTTATACAGCTTGGTATAGATGTAAGTGGCTATTTCGCAGAGCTTGGCCAGCAGGTTCATCGCATCTTCGTACATCGGGTCCCAGTATTCGCTTTTTGGTATGCCGGCATTGTATTTTTTTACGAAGAAAGATTCACGGTGCAGTGCCAGGATAGCCGAGGCAAAGGTCGTCATCGGGTGGTTGCAGCAAGGGGCCGCATCGATCACTTCGTAGATGACCCTGGGCAGGATTCTCCTCTTCTGGAACTCCTCCACGACCTCCTGTACTTCTTCCTCTGTCGGGATATCACCCGTTAGCAGGAGATACCATACTCCTTCAACATAGGGCATTTCCGCGCCTTTTGGCTTGGGAAGCTTCTCAATCACTTCATTTAACGTATAGCTCCTGTAACGGATGCCTTCATTCGGGTCCAGGTAGGATATATCCGTTATCAGCACCTTCAGGTCCCTCATCCCGCCAATGACTTTCTCGATGGTGACCTCGTCGATCACAACATCTCCGAATTCCTGCACCAGGCGCTTTGTCCTTGGCCTCCAGCCTTCTATCTTTTGCCGTAATTTCTCTTTCAGTCCGATCATTTGCGATAAAGGGTTAAATGTTCTATTGTTCTATTGTCCTACAGTCTTAAAGTCCTATTTCATATTCTCCACGATCTCTTCCCCAAATTCGGAGCACTTGAGCAGAACAGCCCCTTCCATCTGGCGGTGAAAATCGTAGGTAACTCTTTTACCCGAAACGGCTTTTTCCAGGCCTTTCCAGATCAGGTCGTGCACTTCATGCCAGCCGAGGTATTTAAACATCATTGCGCCGGAGAGGATCACCGAACCGGGGTTCACCTGGTCGAGACCGGCATATTTGGGCGCTGTGCCGTGGGTTGCCTCAAAAATGGCATGTCCGGTATCGTAGTTTATATTGGCGCCGGGTGCAATCCCGATGCCGCCAACCTGGGCCGCCAGGGCATCCGACAGGTAATCGCCGTTCAGGTTCGGCGTGGCGACCACCTCGAATTCATCGGCACGGGTCAGTACCTGCTGCAGCGTAATATCGGCTATCGAATCCTTTATCATCAGCTTCGTCTTCCACTGCCCGTTCCCATGGGTCGGCAGCAGCTTCATCCCTTCCGCCACTTCATCTTTAATAGCCTGCTGCTGTTCCGGTGTCATCATATAATAACCCGGTTCGATCAGGCGCGCATTATCTTCTCCAGAAATCGTAGGATCCTTGTCGATATTTCCCAGAATCCAGCTTTCGCGCTGTGTCACCACATGGTCGCGGAACTCCTGCGTTGCCACTTCATACCCCCACGTCTTGAAAGCGCCTTCAGTGAATTTCATGATATTGCCTTTATGCACCAGCGTGACCGAATGGCGATTCTCCTCAAGGGCATAGCGGATGGCCGACCGGATAAGGCGTTTGGAACCCTCTTCCGAAACCGGTTTTATTCCGATCCCTGATGTTTCCGGGAAGCGGATCTTCTTCACTTTCATCTCTTCTTCCAGGAAACGGATCACTTTTTTCACCTCTTCCGATCCGCTTTTCCATTCGATCCCCGCATAAATATCTTCCGTATTCTCCCGGAAAATGACCATATCGACCCGCTCGGGATGTTTTACGGGAGAAGGTACCCCGGTGACATATTTTACCGGGCGCAAACACACATAAAGATCCAGTAATTGCCTGAGTGCGACGTTAAGCGAGCGGATCCCCCCTCCTACCGGCGTTGTCAGTGGACCCTTTATCCCTACCAGGTAATCCCTGAAAGTATCGATCGTTGCCTGTGGCAGCCACTCTCCAAACCGGTTAAAAGCTTCTTCACCGGCATAAACCTCGAGCCATTCCACTCTCTTCTTTCCATGATATGCTTTCTCAACAGCCGCATCGAAAACACGCACCGACGCCGCCCAGATATCAGGGCCGGTACCATCGCCACGAATGAACGGTATTATGGGAATATCGGGTACATTTAATCTTCCGCCGCTTTTTGTAATCTTCTCTCCAGTCATAATACAGGTTCTCCTAATAATCTGTGAATTTGGGGATAGGTCGGTAAAAATACAAAGTTTTTAATATCTTGAAAACCATCTATCTTATTTTTTGTTCATTACAAATAAGATGAAAACAACAAAAAAATCAGGAGGTTCCGGCTTTCCGACCGTATTTTATGACGGCTCCTGCCACCTCTGTGCCCGTTCGGTGCGATTTATCCTGAAATATGACCGGAAGAAAAGATTCCGGTTTGCATCGTTGCAATCGGTGACGGCTAAAACATTGGAAATAATTAATCTAAAAGATGACTCCGTCATCCTCTATGAGGAAGGCAAAATCCTCATGAAATCTCAGGCAGCCATCAGAATAGCCATACTGCTCGGATTTCCCTGGTCGGTTGCAGGAATATTCGCTGTGATCCCGGTATCCTGGCGCGATACCATTTACGACCTCATCGCCCGGAACCGGCACCGGTGGCCCGGAAGTTCTCAATACTGTGAAACAGGCCGTTCCACACCGGATGACCGTATCCTTCCCTGATTTACTACAGCCCCAGCTTTTTTCTTATTTCCTTCGGGATACCATCCTTGTGAACCAGGATATCGATGGTTTTGTAGGCCACAAAAGGTTTTGAAGCAAAGAAAAATCCTTTGTAATCATTCCCTGTAACGCCCCAGGAGTTCTTGACATAATAATAGGGCTGGCCGTTCTGATCTTTCGCCGTTCCGGTAATGTGCATCCCATGGTCATCCGTGGTCTGGTAATTATCGAAGGCAGTCTGTCGCAGCTCCTGGGTAATGACCCGCTCCGGGACCGGTTTTTCGAAGCTGTAGATCATTTTTTCACGCTCCTTCTGGGTCAGTTTTTCCCATTTCTCCCTTTCCGTTCCTGTCATGTCTTCAAGGTCGACCACCGGTACAACGGCCACGCCATTGGTCCATGAGAATCCCTTTTCGCTTATATCAGCGCCCCATCCGACCGTAAACCCGTTATCCAGTGAATAATCAATGATCTCTATCATCTCATCCAGGGGAACATTATAAATCTCATCCATCATCCAGTTATCGGGTAATTCAATAATGAATTTTTCATAAAAAGGATGATGGGAGTAAGAGCCAATTTCCACATACTGGCTCAGGTCAAGGCCAAGGTTTTCGGCAAAAGATTTCGGAGTGTATTCTTTGCCTTTGTATTTGAATAACGAAGGATATTCGCCCAGGTAGGCATCCAGGATGCCCTTCACCGCCAATGGCCATACCGGTGTGAGCTTCCCGTTATCATTCTTAATCAGTGCTTCCATGAACCCGGTAAGCACCGCATCCATCTCATTATGAATATGTTCCTTCTCCCCGATGACTTTACCGCTGTAAACTTCCTCAGGAATCATCCCGGCAGTTTCCATTACTGCAAGAACATCGTGAAAAGCGCCACCGGCAGCAAAATTGACGTTCCCCTGCCAGCGGGCGTAGCCTTTTGCCTTTGCCTGGTAGGTATTGTGCACCACAAACATCTCCGACAGGTCGTATTCGCCCTTCCCCAACCGGAGCAGTTCTGATTCTATAAAAGAAACCGATGAAAAACTCCAGCAGGTGCTCGATTTATACTGGTTTTTCGCCGGTGTCGAGGGAAGTTCTTTTACCATAGTAAATTTATATCCCTCTTTCTGCTCATTATCCTGAGCGAATGTAATGTTCCCGTTCAGCAGGATGATCCCTGACAGAATCAGCATGGATTTTAACGCAAAAGATTTCATAACACAATTCCTGATTTGGTTTATAAATATTATTGAGATTTTACTTTAGACCGGATAATGGATAGGATGATATAAAGTATGATAATCAGCGGTATAGCAATAAATCTGAAAATAATAAAAAGCAATGGAACAGAAAGGATGAGCACATAGCGGTAAATGTTGCCCTTCCAGCTTAAGTCTTTGAATTTAAGTGACATTAGAGGGATAGAAGAGACCATCAGCGCCGACAGCACGATTACCACAGCCAGAAGCAGATAAAAATTTCCGGTTAACAATCTGACATATTCCAGGTCCCCCTGGTAATGCACCATCAGCGGGAAAGCAGCGACGAACAGGCCGGTCGCCGGCGTCGGCAATCCTCTGAACTCGATCGCCTGTCCCGGATCGGTATTGAACTTTGCCAGCCTGGCAGCGGCAAAAGCAGCCAGTAGAAGCGCTGAAAACGGGAATAACTGGTATTCACCGGCAGCAAACTCAGGCAGGTTCGGGCTTTTCAGCATCAGCGCATAAAGAATGGCAGACGGGGCGAGTCCGAACGAGATCACATCGGCCAGCGAATCGAGTTCGCCGCCTATTGCCGATCGGGCATTCAGCAAACGGGCGGCTAATCCGTCAAGAAAGTCAAAGACTGCGGCCAGCAGGATCAGCCAGGCAGCACAGGCAGGTTCGCCCGAGAGGGCCATGATCACGGAGACTCCGCCACTGACCAGGTTCAGGAGTGTAATTCCGTTGGGGATATTCTTTTTAAAATTCATCGCTGCAGGGCGGCAAGCCTCAGGCCTTGATACCGACTAACGGCAAAAGTACGAAAGATTAACTGTTTTATATCTTTGTGGAAAAATTAAGGACAGACCCGTGGCCATCAACCTGCATCCCCGAAACCTGCGCATTGAAGACTACGATTATCCCCTGCCGGATGACCGGATAGCCCTGTTTCCCCTTGAGCAGCGGGATTCGTCGAAACTGTTACTGGTTCGTAACGGTCGTACCGGTGAGGATATTTTCAGCAACATGGCCACCCATTTGCCTCCCGACAGCCTGGTGGTTTTCAATGAAACCCGGGTGATCCATGCCCGGTTGCTGTTCCGCCGTCCGACCGGCAGCCGGATTGAACTTTTCTGCCTTGAACCTGTGGCGCCATACCGCGATCACCTGCGGGCCTTCGGATGCACCGGGCAGGCCGACTGGCTTTGCCTGGTCGGCAACTCCAAAAGATGGAAACACGGCGGACTGGAGCTGACAGCCGGAGAGGGCAAAGATCAATTTGTCCTGAAGGCAGAAAGGACCAGCCGAAACGAAGACGGATCTTCCGTTATCCGGTTTACCTGGCATCCGGAACACCTGACGTTTTCTTACATCCTGGAACAAGCCGGAAAGATCCCTCTTCCCCCCTATATTCACCGGGATCCAGTACATAATGACGAGCGCACCTACCAGACGATTTATGCCAGCAGGGAGGGTTCCGTAGCCGCTCCAACGGCCGGTCTGCATTTTTCACCGGAAGTCCTCGCATCGTTAGAAGCTAAGGGGATTAAATCACAAAGACTGGTATTGCATGTAGGAGCAGGCACCTTCCGGCCGGTGTCGTCGGAACGCCTGGAGGGGCACGAAATGCATGCCGAACAGGTTGATCTGCCCCTTTCAGCATTAAAAGATCTTCGTGGTAATCTGGACAGGAAGATCACCGCAGTCGGCACCACCACGACCCGCCTCCTGGAAAGCCTTTACTGGCATGGCGTTAAGGTGATCATGGGTTTGTCTGAACCGTCTGTCCTGGATGTCAGGCAATGGGATCCTTACGATCTGCCGGTACCGGGTAAAATATCCAGGGAAGAATCGCTGGATACCGTTATCAGCGGTTGCGAACGAATGGGCGCAGGTTCGGTCAGGGGTGCAACAAGCCTGATGATCGCTCCCGGTTACCGGTTCCGTTATCCCGACATCCTGATCACCAATTTTCACCAGCCCCGGAGCACTCTCCTGCTCCTTATCTCATCGTTTATCGGTGAAAACTGGAAAGAGGCTTACCGGTATGCGCTTGAAAATAATTTCAGGTTCCTGAGCTATGGCGACAGTTGTTTGTTTTATAAATCGGAACCTGAACGATGATGACGGGGATCATCCTGGCAGGCGGCCGGAGCAGCCGGATGGGCCATGACAAGGGCCTGATTTCATTTCACGGAAAACTTCTGGTGCAATACTCTATCGACGTTTTCGAAAAGTTGTGCCGCGAAATCCTGATCAGTTCGAATAACCTCGAGTATGAGCAGTTCGGATACCCGGTGATCCCGGATGTGACCGGTGAGATCGGCCCGATGGGAGGGCTTTACTCGGGCCTTCTCAAAAGCACAAACGAGATAAACCTTGTGCTTTCGTGCGATATGCCCTTTGTCACCGGCAATATTTTCCAGATGCTGATCCACCGGGCCGGGACAGCACAGGTATGCATCCCTTATTACGGGCAGGAGAAATATGAACCCTTATGCGGTTTGTACCGGAAAAACACTCTCGAAACGATGACAAGATCCATTTTCGAAGAAAAAAACTACAAGCTGCCGGACCTCTTTTCCCGGGTTGAAACCAGTCTCCTGCTTATCACCGAAATAGATCCACCCCTTCCGGAGATTTACTTTAAAAGCATCAATTCGCCGGAAGATCTTGCCATTTAATTCGCGGCAGGCCATACAGGCAAAACGCATCTTTTTGAAACTTTAATCATTACCGAATCGAAATTATCGAGTGCGGCCTGCATGACAGCTGAGTTCTCCTCATGGCATTCCAGGCAGGCCCCGGCTGTGAGGATCGATTTCTGCTCCTCCAGGTTGAAAGGCCTGGCATTCGACCGGGTGGAGACAGCCGCGTCAGGTTCTTCCAGGAAACCGATCCAGGCATCTTCGGGCAGGTTATCATAGGGGCTCCGTTCAATCCGGTTCACAAAATCCCAGGTCCCCCGGTCTCTGTCCATACTGTATATCAGCTCTCCCCGGCCATAACCGATGGCCAGCGGATCGAGGTGGCACGACCGGCAGGGCCTCCCCTGCCTGACCGTGGTATGGGCTGATACCGGTGCGTACAACCGGCGAAAGATCCGGCCGCCATCCTGGTTTTGATCGTAAGAACCGGTATCAATGCTTATCACCATTCCCGGTGTAAATGTTGTTACCGTCCTGTTTCCACGCTTATCCTCAATTATCCCCAAAGCCGGTTTCCCGGTGAGGAACAATCCCGCATATTCCACCCATGAACCGGTCCTTTCCCGGTTCTCCAGCATGTCATATCCGGGAGCATCCGGATCAAAAGAATTATGGCAACCGATACATTGAGGAACCCAGGAGGAGTGGCAGCTCCCGCAACTCAGAGAACGGTGTGCCTTACCCCTCGTGCAGGCAGCGGCCGGTGACCTGAGCGCCAGCAAAGAATCGCCGGATTTCAACGCCAGCCAGGCCCCGCCGTCTTCACTCACCCGCGAATTGATGATCGGATAACCACCGGTTGCCGTTTTCAGTAATCGGAGGCTGTTGTCGATCCAGTTTCTCAATGTAAGAGTCTTAACCGACTCTGGATCAGCATCCTTAGCAAATAGTGTCAAAGGATTATCCATGAAATGGCAATCGCTGCAACCGATCTTGACCTGTTCTTCTTTGTGAAGGTATGATTCCCCATCGCCCATCAGTTCCCGGGAAAGATGGCAGTCGATACAGCTCATCCCCGCTTTATGGTGCACATCCTGGCCCACAAATTGAACAACCCTCCGGTCGTCTAAGACTTTAAAATTACCCGTATCCGGAATATCATTATCGTTGTAGAGTGTTTCATGCCACCCGGCATAGCTCAATGCAATCCTCCCCGACCGGCTGTGACAGGAAAAGCAATTATCATCGGGAATTTTTAAGTTCAGTTGTGGATGGTAAAAAGAAATGGAATCCTCTATTGTCGCCGACTGGCGATAGTTAGCAAGCGATACGAGCGCCGAATCGGAATAATGGAGATGGCAGGCATTGCAACCCCCTCCTCTTGATATGGAATTATTGGGCCCCGTATATGTTTTCGGATTGCCCAGGTGGCAGTTTATGCAAAGATCCCTTAAATGCCTGTCAGCCGCGGAATTACCAACATCTTTCACATGGGCCCGGATATCCGGCGTGGCCGCTTCGCCAAAAACATATCGGTTCACCGAAATTACGCCGCTCATAGTGGTCATAAGCGATCCTTCAATCCGGTCTGGAATTCCGGGATGGCATGAAGCTGTTCCGCAACTTCGCCTGGCGTCAGCCAGTTGCCCGGGAACCAGGATCATATTCCTGTGTGCCAAGTGCTTATCCAGGGTAGCTGGGTTCCCGCCATGGCAGGATGAGCAACCGACGGCCGCCGGATCATGTGCAACCGATAATCCCTTTACATTGTCATGGCACACCAGGCAACCTTCGTAATGCCCGTTAACCAGGGGAACCGGTCCGGAAAAATCATGATCTTCAGGGACTGATAGTGCAAGGGGCCGGATGGCAACTCCCATCCATCCTTTGTCATGAATATTCCAGGGAAATCGCAAGGATTGGTCGAAATCCCTGAAAAACAAACCGGTAACGGTAAGTAAACCATAGAAAAGAAAGAAAACGGCTATACTAATCTTTATACGCCTGTTCTGAACCGGCCCGGTTGCCGAAACAATTCCCAGGCCGGCAAGAAAAACAGCGACCAAAACCCATATCAAGGCAGGTCTTGAAAAATAACGCAGGAATTCCTGCAATCCGACAAAATACCAGGGGCCTTTTCCCGTCTCCACTCCAAAAAATGGATGAAGGAAATAGCTGATTATCAATATAAAAAACGTCAGCAGGAAAAAACTTCCCGCAGGCGGCCAGAATTTTCGGTAATGTTCCGCAATAACGGCAACAATAATGATCGTCGCCGTAGCAATGTGGTGCATGAACAACGTTAAAAATGAAGGTTCATTTCCGGTAATGGAAAAAGATAAAAGGGATCCAACCCACGGTATCTCCCGGAACAAAGCAGACAATACCCTGAAGGCTGAAACGGAATCGGCATCCCCTTTGAGGATAAAACCACTGATCATCACAAAAAAGATCACAGGGACCGAAAGGGTCAGCCTCCACCATACAGCTCTGGTTACCAACTTTTCCGATTTCCGCAAAAGGTGCTCAGTGATATGTAATAAGGTCAAAGCCAGGAATAACTGCGCGCTCCAGTAATGCACATTCCGGAAATAGACAGCAGAAGGGTTATCGATCATGATAAGGCTGAGGGAATTAAGAGGAGAAGCGGCATCGTAAGGCAGCGAGACGAAGATACCGGATAGAATGCAAATTATCAGCGAAGATAAGGCTAGCCCGCCGACCGTGTCGTTGAGGTATTTTTGCACTATGTCGAAAAACCGGATCATCTTTCAGGTATAAATGATCAGATTGTTTTCGTGTATTGTAAAAATAAGCGTTTTCAACGGATTCAGCGCAGGCCCTTTCCGGATATTTCCGTCTTTCAGATCAAACTCCGAACCGTGGCACGGACATCTGAGAAGGCCATCACCGGCCGGCTCAAGGCGGCAACCCAAATGGGTACACCGGGTTGAATAAACTGTGAATTCTCCGCTTTCCCTGATAATAACGAACTCCTCCGCATAGAAAACATCACCGGAAATATCTTCGATTGGAACCACAGATTTAACAGTTCCTTCCCTTTTTTGGGCCCTTTTCGCCATGGCATTCCAGATGCCTGCCAAAGGGATCAGCATAAGCGTTCCCAGAGTCAGGATAAACCTTCGCCGGCCCTTTCCGTCTGCTTCCCGGATTCTCATCATGCTAAATTCTGAAAAGAAAATGATATCCACTTCAATTTTCCGGAAGGGTTAAATTTATAATATGTATTTATATACATTCTAAATTAGAGTGAAACCCTCTTTCTTTATGTGTACGTATCTATATTCATTAAATTTGCTTGCTTCGAAAACAACCAAAGGTCATCCAAAAACCTATACTTAAATTGCTGTTAATCAATATATAATGAAAAGCAGGCGAGATTTTATCAAGATTTCCGCATTAGGGATCGGAGGCGCGGCCGTTGCCGGGAGCGCTATTAAATGGGTTTGGGGCAATAAAAATGAGAATAATGAATCTGCAGCCACTTCGGATTTACCCTCATTAACCCGTTATCCCACATATTGCGAAATTTGTTTTTGGAAATGTGCGGGATGGGTTTACCTGAATGAAGAGGGTAAGATTCAGAAAATCATTGGAAATGAGCAGGATCCGCATTGCAACGGGCGTTTATGCCCGCGGGGGACGGGCGGGCCCGGGATGTACCATGATCCCGACCGACTCAAAACACCTCTTATCCGGGCAGAAGAAAACGGAAGGCAGTTTTTCCGCGAAGCTTCCTGGGATGAAGCACTCAACCTGGTGGCCGACAGGATGAAACAGATCGCTGCTAAACATGGTCCGGCCGGTATGGCCTTGTTCAACCACGGTTCATCGGGTACTTATTTTGGGCATTTGCTGAAAGCCTATGGTTCGGGAAACATCACCGCTCCCTCTTATGCGCAATGCCGCGGGCCGAGGGAAGTTGGCTTCGAGCTGACATTTGGCGGCGGTCTTGGTTCACCCGAGCCAACGGATATACGTGATACCCGATGCCTGGTCCTGATCGGATCTCATCTTGGCGAGAACATGCACAATGGCCAGGTCCAGGAGATGTCGGACGCCATCGACAGAGGCGCCACGATCATTACGGTCGACCCGCGCTTTTCGACCGCAGCCAGCAAATCGAAGTACTGGCTTCCGATTAAACCTGCCACCGACATGGCGCTCCTGCTTGCCTGGATCAATGTGATCATCACTGAAAACCTTTACGACAGGGACTATGTCGAAAAATACACGATGGGGCTTGAACAGCTCAGGGCCCACGTGGAAAAGATGACGCCGGAATGGGCTTACGGAATTACCACGATCAAGCCTCACATTATCCGCGAAACGGCACGGGCCATGGCCAACGCCTCCCCTGCCGTCATCGTGCATCCCGGAAGGCATGTCACCTGGTATGGCGACGACACGCAGCGCTCCAGGGCCATTGCTATCCTCAACGCTTTGCTGGGCTCCTGGGGTCGCCGCGGAGGGTTCTATTTCAAAGAGAGCCTTTCCATTCCCGACTTTCCACACCCGGAATATCCAAAACCGGCCTGGTCATGGAAAGATACACTGGACGGAAAATATCCTCTGGCGAGGCTCTCCGTCGCAAACGCCATCGTCGATGCCTCCATTCCTGCCGAAGGAAAAGAACATACTATCCGGGGATGGATCGTCAGCGGTACCAACCTGCCGATGACTATGCCGCAAAAGGATCAGCTCCTCAAAGCCATGCAGGCGCTCGATCTGCTGGTGGTAGTCGATACGATGCCCATGGAGATCACCGGTTATGCCGATGTGGTATTGCCCGAATGCACCTACCTGGAACGGTATGATGAACTGCGCGATTCTCCTGCACGCGAGCCATTCCTGGGATTCCGCATGCCGGCCGCAACACCGATGTACGAAAGCAAACCGGCCTGGTGGATTGCCAAACAACTTGGAGAACGGCTGGGACTGGGCGCTTATTTCAATTATACCGATTACAAAGAAGTGCTGGCCTGGCAGTTGAACCAGCTTGGAACGTCTATCGAAGAAATGGAGCGTATGGGTGTTAAAAAATTTGAACGCTCTTCCGGATCGCTCTACATGGAAGAGGGCCAGCCCATGGAATTCAATACCAATTCAGGCAGGATAGAGCTTTACAGCACAGAACTGGCATCGCTCGGCTTCGATCCCATGCCGGTTTACACGGCGCATCCCGAGCCCCCGCCCGGATTTTACCGGCTGATATACGGCCGGGCTCCGATGCACACTTTCAGCCGGACGGCCAATAATCCCAACCTGGTCGACCTGATGAAAGAAAACTCGGTGTGGATACATCCCGATGTGGCAGATATCTGGGGATTAAAGAAAGATCAGTACATCTGGCTTAAGAACCAGGATGGGGTTACGTCGCACTTCCCGATAAAAGTCAGGATAACCGAAAGGATCCGGTGGGATTCGGTTTATATGGTACATGGTTTCGGACACCAGGATAAAAAACTAAGCCTTGCTTACGGACGTGGGGCAAACGATTCCGACCTGATTACCGAGGTGAAGGTGGATCCGTTAATGGGAGGCACAGGCATGAGAGGGAATTTTGTAACGATCTTAACGGATAAACCGGGAAAGGAGACTGAATCATGAGATATGCAATGGCTATCGATACCCGGAAATGCGTAGGCTGCAGCGACTGTGTCGTTGCATGCCAGCTGGAAAATAATGTGCCGGTTGGCTTTTGCCGGGATTGGGTGACCGAATCGGTCCACGGAAGTTATCCGAATGTCGAGCTGGAGATCCGTTCAGAAAGGTGCAACCATTGTGAAAATGCCCCTTGCGTGAGGTGCTGCCCGACAGGCGCCAGCCATATTGTGGAAGGGGGAATCGTGCTGGTGACCGGGAACAAATGCATCGGCTGCGGGGCCTGCATCCAGTCGTGTCCGTACGATGCCCGCTATTCGCACCCGGAAGGCTATGTGGATAAATGCACCTTCTGCCACCACATGGTTTCAAAGGGAGGTGATCCGGCCTGTGTAGCAGTCTGCCCGACCAAATGTATGTACTTCGGCGACCTGGATGACCCTAACAGTAAGGTTTCCAACGCATTAAAAAACAGGAAATTCAAAGTACTTGCCCCGGAAGCCGGGACCAATCCGCAGATTTATTATCTAATTTAATCTCTTTATAACTGGATATGAAAGAAGAATTATTCGTCAGCGGTCGCGATATTCCCAATATCGACCCTTTTCTGAATATCTGGCACTGGCAGATCCCCATATACCTTTACCTGGGTGGGCTTGCGGCCGGCATTCTTTTCTTTGCGGGAATCTTTACCATCCTGAACAAGGAAAAAGAGATGCCGGCAACGGTAAAGTGGGCACCAATGCTGGTTCCCGGCGCATTAGTCATCGGCCTGCTGATGCTGTTCCTTGACCTGAAGCACCAGCTCTTTTTCTGGAGACTTTACACGACCGTCCGTTTTGAATCCCCGATGTCGTGGGGTGCCTGGGTGCTGATGGCCGTTACCCCGCTGTCGTTCATCTGGGCGGCAACATACATTAAAGAGATCAGGCCCGAGTGGAACTGGAAGTTCAATCTCCTGGAGAAATTTGAAGCATTCGCTGTTAAAAACCGGAAACCGATGGCATGGATTTTCATCGTCCTGTCAGTAGTTCTGGGTATTTATACCGGGATCCTGCTCTCTGCCTTTAATGCACGCCCGCTCTGGAATAATTCCATCCTGGGGCCGCTTTTCCTGGTCTCCGGTCTTTCCACCGGTACCGCCGTCATCATGTGGATCACAAAAAATCCCCGGGAACGCATCATTATGAGCCGGATCGACCTGGTCCTTATCATCGTGGAACTTTTCTTTATCACACACATGATGATGGGGATGCTGGCCGGGTCATCGGTTCAGATTGCCGCTGCCGGCCTGTTCCTTGGCGGGCAGTTCACCGTATCATTCTGGGTGTTTGTGATCGTCCTCGGATTGGTCTTCCCGGCGGTACTGGAGATCCTTGAACTGGCGGGCTTCAAAATCCCGGTAGCTATTCCAGCCTTGCTGATTCTTTTTGGCGGCCTGGTCTTCCGGTTTATTATGGTGGAGGCCGGACAAATTACCCGTTATCTTTATTAATCTTAAGATATTTATTATATGATGGAAAATAACAGAAAGGACCGGAGCCAGAACTACCTCAATCCCTATTTCGGCGGGGTACTTCTCGGCATTGTCCTCATCCTCACTTTTTATATAACCGGAAGAGGATTAGGCGCCAGCGGCGCCGCTAAAAGCACGGTGGTGACCACAATTCAGTCGGTCGCTCCCGAATATGCAAAAAAGTCACACTATGTTTCACAGTTTATAAGCGATGATAACCATCCCATGAACAACTGGCTGGTGTTCGAGGTACTGGGGGTGTTCGCCGGCGCTTTCCTGTCGGGAACGCTTTACGGCCGCCTGAAACCCAGGGTGGAACATTCCCCGAAAATCACCTCGAAAAAACGCCTTGTGGTGGCGCTTCTCGGAGGCCTCCTGTTTGGTTTCGGCTCACAGGTAGCCAGGGGATGTACCAGCGGCGCAGCCCTGTCGGGGATGGCCGTACTCTCTTTCGGGGGAATTATTACCATGATGGGCATTTTTGGCTCAGCCTACCTTTTTAGCTGGATATTTAAAAGACTCTGGATTTAATTTGTAAAACAATGGGACCTCTTATACCAAACGATATTATACCGGCCGACTGGAACAATGCCATCGCCCTGTTATTAGGTATGGCCTTCGGCTTCGTGCTCGAAGCCTCCGGCTTCTCCTCCTCCCGAAGGATCATGGGGACATTTTTCGGATACGATTTTGTAGTCCTCAGGGTTTTCTTTACCGCAGCCGTCACCTCCATGATCGGTATTCTCTACCTCGATTATTTCGGGTGGGTCGATTTCGGCCAGCTTTACATCCATCCTACGTATCTTATGTCGGCGATCATCGGCGGTGTGATCATGGGATTCGGGTTTGCCCTGGGAGGATATTGCCCCGGGACAAGCTACTGCGCCGTCGCCATCGGAAAACTCGATGCCCTGGCTTACTCCATCGGGCTGTTTATCGGGATCTATCTCTTTACCTTTGCTTATCCGCTGCTTGAAGGATTGTACAACGGAAGTTTTATGGGGTATGTTACTGCACCGGAGGTCATGGGGATCAATCAGTACCTGTTTGTATTTTTCGTCGTTATCGCAGCCCTCGGAATGTTTTTCGTAGCCACCATCGTACAACGGAAAGTCAAAAAAGTGGAATATTAATCCGATATCCTATGTCCAGAAAATATATCATACCCGTTGCATTGCTCCTGATCCTGAGCATCGTTCTCGTTCTTCTTCCGCGCAAACAAGATCATAGCCAAATGAGCCCGGAAGAATTGCTGCGACAAATTAACAGCACCTCGCGCTTCGTAAGCACCGACGAAGTGGCCGACCGGCTGATCCGCAAAGATCCTTCACTGGCCCTCATTGATGTCAGGAACGATAAGCTGTTCAGCGAATACTCGCTGCCGGGCTCTCTGAATATACCGGTTGATAACATCCTGGCAGATGAGAGCCAAGAAATCTTATCCCAGGAAGGACTGGAGTTTGTTTTCTATTCAACCGATGACATCCTGGCCGACCAGACCTGGATCATCCTGAAACGCAAGGGATTAAAAAATATTTATGTACTGAAAGGCGGGCTGAATGAATGGTTCCGCACCTTTTTCACCAATCCTCCCCCGGCTGAAACTGCCGACTCGGAAGAGTTCGCCCTGTACCAGTTCAGGATGGGCGTGCGGCAGTATTTCACGGGCACCCCTGCGGATAGCCCCGAAAAGAGCAGCGCTGAAAAGATCATCATTACCCCGAAAAAGAAAAAATCGGCCGCCGAGGGCGGTTGCTGAAACTCTTTAATAGGATGCCATGAAAGAATTGAACAGAACCGACCGGCTGACCATCGCCACCACCATGCTGGCCATCATACTCATCATCGGGCTGGTGACCATGAGAAAACCGGCTGTCGAATTTGCCATTCCTGCCACAGAGGTCGCGAAGCTGGCTACCGACCCGTCGTATGTCATCCCAGTGACGATACTGGCCGAAATGATGAAAAACAATGATCCGGCCCTGGCACTGATCGATGTCAGGAATCCCGTAAAATTCAGGCAGGAACACATCCCTTCAGCTTTGAACATCCCTTCTGCCGATCTGCTCTCGGAACAGAACCTGAATTTGATGAAGAACCTGGCTGAAGAGGATAAAAAAATCATCATCTACGGCGGCAATCACCTGGAGGCAAATGGTTCCTGGCTGATATTGAAGCAATTGGGCATCAATAATCTTTATATCCTGGATGCCGGATTGGAAGGTTACAACCTATACAGGCAAAATCTTTCGGTTAATCTCCCTTTTGAAGATGTGAAATCTGAAAGACCGGCTTACAATTACAACGAAATTTTGAATAGTTTTGGGACTTCGTCTTCTGCACAGGAAACCGGCAAGACCGAACCGGTCAGGATCACTAAAAAAGCCAAAAAGTCTGCTGCCGAAGGCGGGTGCTAAAAATGCCGGAAGAGATATCCAATAAAAAAGACAAAGGAAAAGCAGCTGAAAAAGAGATGAGCTTCTGGGAACACCTGGAGGAACTCCGGTGGCACCTGCTCCGTTCGGCTGTAGTCCTGGTGGTTCTGGCAATCGGCGCTTTCCTGATGCGCCGGTTTATTTTCGATGTGATCATCCTGGCGCCAAAAGAACCCGGTTTCATTTCTTACAGGGCCTTGTGCGCAATCGGAAAATGGCTGCATACCGATTCTCTCTGCCTCGATATCGAACCCCTTCAGATTGTCAATATCCAGATGTCGGGCCAGTTCATGGTCCATCTTTATATCTCGCTGATGACGGCTGTTGTCGTGGCTTTGCCCTATCTGCTCTGGGAAATATGGTCGTTCGTCAGGCCCGCCTTGCTGCCAAAAGAAAAAAAGTATTCTAAAGGAATCGTATTTTACAGCACCCTCCTGTTCGTTCTGGGGGTACTCTTCAGCTATTTCCTGATCGTACCGCTCACCGTCAACTTTTTTGCCACATACAGCGTAAGCGACTCGGTAAACAATACCATTACACTGAATTCTTACATCAGCACCATCGTCTCGCTAACCCTCTCCACCGGGCTCGTCTTTGAACTCCCGATCGTGGTCTTCTTCCTTACTAAAGTCGGTATTCTGACCCCGGCTTTCATGCGAAAGAACCGCAAATACGTCATCGTCATCCTGCTGGTTCTGGCAGCGGTTATTACACCTCCCGACGTTTTCAGCCAGATCATGGTCACTATCCCGATGTTGCTGCTCTACGAAATGAGCATCGTCATTTCGGCAAGGGTGCTGAAAAAACGTAAAGAAGAGCTGGCCGGTTAAAGGTCAGGATTTCAGGAATCCGAGAACGTACCGGTAGAAAAGTTCAGGCTCATCGGCATGAACCCAGTGAGTACCGTTCTCTATTGTTTTAATTATGGATTGGGGAAAACTTTGTGTGATGGCAGGAATATCTTCATCCAGGATATAATCCGATTTACCTCCGCGGATAAATAAAGCAGGACGGGAATATTTCACCGAGTAAAACACCCCGTCGTACATGGCGTCGATGTTCTGGCTGATCGCGGCCAGTGCGTGACGCCAGCCAAGTTTCCCTTTTTCTTTCCAGAAAAGGTTTTTCATGAGAAACATCACCAGCCGGCTGTCACCGATCTTATTATACAATTGTTTTTCCACCTCCTGCCGCGTCACAATCTTGTCAAAATCCACGGCCAGCATCGCGTCGATCAGGCGAAGGTGATAATTGAACCGGTAATATGCCCGGAGACTGGTATCCACAACCACGAGCTTTTTAACCGTTTCCGGATTCTCCAGTGTATACCTCATGGCTACCTTTCCTCCCATAGAATGGCCGATGAGTACGGGATTTTCAAGCTGATGCCTGGCAATGAACTCCGACAAGTCATCTGTCAGGGCATAATAATTCAGCACCGGGTGATGGGGAGAATGGCCATGATTGCGCTGATCCGGAATGAGCACCCGGAACCCTTCGCCGGCCAGCCTGCGTGAAAAGGCTACCCAATTATCGGAAATGCCGAGCAATCCGTGCAGGATCACAACGGGCTGGCCCTGGCCGTATTCCCTGAAAAAGAGATCCATCTGCTACGCTTATTTTAACTGCCTGAGATATAACTGAATCGTGTTCTCCAACCCATAATATAACGCATCGCAGATCAGGGCATGACCGATAGAGACCTCCAGCAGTCCCGGCACCTGTTCCTTGAAAAACCTGAGATTCTCCAGGTTCAGGTCATGCCCGGCATTGACTCCCAGCCCCGCCCGCTGCGCTGCCATTGCGGCCATAACAAAAGGCCTGACCGCTTTTTCGCGATCCTCCGCGAATTCCCGGGCATAGCTTTCCGTATAGAGCTCCACCCGGTCGGTGCCGGTCTCCCGGGCTTGCATCACCATTGTTTCATCCGGATCGACAAAAATGGAGGTCCTGATACCGGCTTCATGGAACCGGGCTATGATCTCCTTCAACTTTTCCTTGTGGGTGATGGTGTCCCATCCGTGATCGGAGGTCAGCTGGCCCGGATCATCGGGCACCAGCGTAACCTGTGCCGGTTTCACCTCCAGCACCAGGCGAATGAATTCAGGAGTCGGGTTGCCTTCAATATTGAATTCCGTTTTTACGATCGTTTTCAGGTCGCGGGCATCCTGAAAACGGATGTGTCGTTCGTCAGGACGGGGATGAACGGTGATCCCCTGCGCACCGAAACGTTCGCAATCGGCCGCCGCCTTCAGCACATCGGGCACGTTCCCGCCCCGGGCATTTCGCAGCGTGGCTATTTTATTAATATTGACACTCAGCCTTACCATTATTTCTACCTATTTTTGGATACAAAACTACAAAATTGTGAACTGAATAGGGGTAAATCAAGATGAGAGCGGTTATTCAAAGGGTTTCAAGGGCAGAGGTAACAATAGGCCAGTCGGCAGCAGGCCGGATAGGTAAAGGGCTATTGATCTTATTGGGAATTGTCGAGGAGGATGGTCCGGAAGATATCGAATGGCTCAGCGGCAAAATAGCCAGGCTCCGCATTTTCGACGACGATAACGGGGTCATGAACCTTCCGGTCACGGAAGTTAACGGCGGAATACTGATTGTCAGCCAGTTCACCCTTCATGCCAGCACAAAGAAAGGAAACCGCCCGTCTTATATTAAGGCTGCCCGCCCTGAAACCGCTATCCCTCTTTATGAAGACTTTATCCGCCAAATGGAAAAAGACAGCGGAATTACCCCGGAAACCGGAGAATTCGGTGCAATGATGCAGGTGGAACTGGTCAACGACGGGCCGGTGACCATCATAATCGACACCAAATCCCGGGAATAA
>ENA-UOWO01000937-UOWO01000937.1-activated-sludge-metagenome-genome-assembly--contig:-NODE-937-length-40461-cov-15.710736_pt1 | contig 40461 bp, 31 predicted proteins | sample MGYA00238148_ERZ761564 | MGnify/ENA primary metagenome ERZ761564 (study PRJEB28885, sample SAMN05720194) | activated sludge metagenome | isolation source: Anaerobic digester | place: USA... | reverse complement strand
GGCGAGAAGAGCGAATTCGTCGCGCGCGTGATCCCGTCGGTCGCCTACACCGATCCCGAGATCGCTTGGGTCGGCCTGACCGAAGCCGAAGCGAAAAAGGAAGGCATCGCCTACGGCGTCGGCAAGTTCCCGCACGCTGCATCAGGTCGCGCGATCGGCATCGGCCGCACCGAAGGTTTCACCAAGCTGATCTTCGACGAAGCCAGCCATCGCGTCATCGGCGCCGGCATCGTCGCGCCGAATGCCGGCGACCTGATCGCCGAAATCGGTCTCGCCATCGAGATGGGCTGCGAAGCCGCCGACATCGGCCTGACCATCCACCCGCATCCGACCCTGAGCGAATCGGTCGGCATGGCCGCCGAGGTCTACGAAGGCACGATCACGGACCTGTACATCCCGAAAAAGAAATAGCCCTGCGCCTCGGCTCGCATGCGTTTGATGCGAGTGCACCGGCGACGGGCAACACGCGGACCGGACCCGGCCTGGCCAAACCCGGCGGGTTGCTCAGGTCGCCGGCTCCGGCATGAAATCCATCGCCGCCGAGTTCAGGCAGAAGCGCAGGCCGGTCGGTTTCGGTCCATCCGGAAAGACGTGGCCGAGATGGCTGTCGCAGCGTGCGCAGCGGATCTCGACGCGGATCATGCCGTGGCTGATGTCGCGGATCTCGCGCACATGCTGCGTATCGAACGGCGCGAAGAAGCTCGGCCAGCCGGTCCCCGATTCGAACTTGCTGTCGGACCTGAACAGCGGCAGCGCGCACAGCTTGCAGACGTAGCTGCCGTCTTCCTTGTTGTCGAGCAGGCCGCCGCAGAACGGATGCTCGGTGCCGTGATCGAGCAGAATGCGGTGCTCTTCGGCGCTCAGCTTCTGCGCGAGTCGCGCACGCTCGGCATCGTCGATCGGCGTGATGTCGTAACCGGCTGCCGAGGTCGTCATGCCTTGGCTCCTTTCAGCTTGTCGGCGAACTGCTTGCGCAGCTTGGCGACCTTCGGTGCAGCGACGGCTGCGATGTAACCTTGTTCGGGATGCAGCTCGGCGTAGTTGTGGTGATAGGCCTCGGCCTCGTGGAAGGCTTCCAGCGGCACGACTTCGGTGACGATCGGCGCGTTGAACACGCCGGCGCGATCGAGCTGGGCGATATACGCTTCGGCCACCTGCTTCTGCGCCGCATCGACGTGGAAGATCGCCGAGCGGTACTGGCGACCGCGATCCTCGCCCTGGCGATCCTTCTGGGTTGGATCATGCGCGACCGCAAAATAGACCTTGAGCAACTGGCCGAAACTCGTGCGCTGCGGATCGAAGCGGATCGAGACGACTTCGGCATGCGCGGTCGTGCCCGTGCAGACCGTCTTGTAGTCGGCGTTATGCGCGCCGTCGCCGCTGTAGCCCGAAGTCACCGAGTTGACGCCGTCGATTTCCTTGAACACGGCCTCGACGCACCAGAAGCAACCACCGGCAAGCACCGCATGTTGTTCACCACGCACCGACGCGGGATCGATGTCGAACTCCGGATTCGGGAAGTCGCCACGGGCAATAGCCAGGTTGGCGCCGGGAATTTCACAGACGAGGTTCATCGGGGTTCCTGGTGGGGAAGGCTCAAGCAATGCGACCGGCGCAACCACTTTTCAAGCAGGCGAAGGCCGACCGCATCGTCTGGAGCATACAGCCGTCGAACATCCGGCATCCGCCATTGCGCGGCGAGTGATCGCATCGTGCCGGGCGCGGCTTGTTGCCGGATTGCGTTGATCGCTACAGTACGCGATCAGTCCGGCATCGCCGCGACGCACGAACTTTCGTTCCTGGAGCACGCATCATGAAAACCCGAGCCGCCGTCGCATGGGAAGCAGGCAAGCCGCTGTCGATCGAGCAGGTGGATCTGCAGGGTCCGCAACCGGGCGAGGTGCTGGTCCGCATCGTCGCGACCGGAGTCTGCCATACCGATGCATTCACCCTGTCCGGTGCCGACCCGGAAGGCATGTTTCCAGTCATCCTCGGTCACGAGGGCGGCGGCATCGTCGAGGAAGTCGGCGCCGGCGTCAGCTCGCTCAAGCCCGGCGATCATGTCATTCCGCTCTACACGCCCGAATGCGGCGCCTGCAAATTCTGCCTGTCCGGCAAGACCAACCTCTGCCAGGCGATCCGCACGACCCAGGGCAAGGGCCTCATGCCCGACGGCACCAGCCGCTTTTCGATGAACGGCAAGCCGATCCTGCATTACATGGGCTGCAGCACCTTTTCCGAATACACGGTGTTGCCCGAGATCGCGCTGGCGAAGATCAACAAGGACGCGCCACTCGACAAGGTCTGCCTGCTCGGTTGCGGCATCACCACCGGCATCGGCGCCGTGCTCAACACGGCCAAGGTCGAGGCGGGTGCGACGGTCGCCGTGTTCGGTCTCGGCGGCATCGGCATGTCGGTGATCCAGGGTGCGGTGATGGCGAAGGCAGGGCGCATCATTGCGGTCGACACGAACCCGGCCAAGGCGGAAATGGCCAAGGCGCTCGGCGCGACCGATTTCGTCAATCCGAAGGACTTTCCGGGCAGTCCGATCCAGCAGGTCATCGTCGACCTGACAGACGGCGGCGTCGACTACTCGTTCGAATGCATCGGCAATGTGAACGTCATGCGTTCGGCGCTCGAGTGCTGCCACAAGGGCTGGGGCGAATCGATCATCATCGGTGTCGCCGGTGCCGGCCAGGAGATCGCGACGCGGCCGTTCCAGCTCGTCACCGGTCGGGTCTGGCGTGGTTCGGCATTTGGCGGGGTCAAGGGCCGCAGCCAGCTGCCGGGCTATGTCGAGCGTTACATGGCGGGCGAATTGAAGATCGACGAGTTCGTCACCGAAGTGCTTCCACTCGAACAGATCAACCATGCGTTCGATCTCATGCACGAAGGCAAGGTGATCCGCTCGGTGATCCGCTACTAGGTCTGCCAGGCGCCCTCGATCGCGCCGGACGATGCGTCGCCGGCGACGACGTCGACAACCTCGTAATGACGCACGAGCGGTTCCATCTCGAGCAGATATTGCTCGTCCTCGGGATAGTAGACCGAGCGATCGGGGTTCTCGCCCGCGAACGCGCGCACGGCGTCCATCGAATCCCACAGCGAGACGAGCATGATCTCGCAATGTTCGCCCTGGATGCGCTTGAGCACCTTGACGCCACGATTGCCGGCCGTCCTCGCGTAATCGCGCAAGCCGGTTTCGCGCAGATAATCGAGGTAGTCGTCGGCCTTCCCGGCCAGTGTGATGCCTCGCCAGATTCGCGCGATCATCGCGGATCTCCGCCAAACGGGTCCGTGATCATCGCATAGTGGGGCAGCGCTGGCGTGTCGCTGCTCGCGCACCGCAGCGCGTCGAATCCTTGTTGAGTAGACTTCCGCTTGCCCGATTGCGGGCGATCGGAGAATGGCCATGTGGGCGGACATCGGAAACATCCTGCTCGGCGCAGTGCTGCTGTTGTTCGGCACCGACTCGCTGGGCAACGGCATCGCCGGGCTGTGGGCCAGGCGGACGGCGGAGTCGCATGCGGTTGCGTGGGCAGGTGTCATTGCTGCAGCGGTCGTGCCGGCGCTGGCCGTGGTAATCGCCACGAGCGTTCTCGACCGGCCTGAACTCGCAGTCGGTTCGCTGTTCGGCGCAGCGATCGCCCAGCTCGGCCTGATGCTTGGCCTGGCCGCGCTGATTGCGCCGCTGCTGTCCCGCTTGCGCGCGCTGGCCTGGCTGAATGCGGCGGTACTGGTCGCGATCGTGCTGGTCGGGGCGCTCAGCATCGATCCTGTCTATTCGCGCCTCGATGGCAGCATCCTGATCGTCGCATTCGCCGTGGCGGCGGTATTTTTCCTGCGTATCGGCGGCAGCGAACGCGTCGCTGCGCGCGCACTGTTCGCGCACGCGCCGCGCCGGTTCGGCGTGCCGATGCTGCTGTTGCGGCTGGTGCTCGGCCTGGCCCTGCTGGGGCTCGGCAGCTGGCGCCTTGTCGTGGGTGGATCGGCGTTTGCGACCGACCTCAACTGGAATCCATTGATCGCCGGCTTGATCCTGCTGGGCCCCGCCATCGCCCTGGCCGGAGCACCGTCAGCCCTGCTTGCGGCGCGTCGCGGACACGGCGATCTTGCCGTCGGCCAGGCTTTTTCCGGCACCCTCGCCGCGTTGCTGTTGCTGCTCGGTGGACTCGCCATCTGGCAGCCGCTGGCTGCTTCGCCTTCGCTGATCCGGGTCGAGATTCCGGGGTTGCTCGCGCTGGCCGCGGCGGTCTATCCGATGATGCGCAGCGATGGTGCCTTGTCCCGGCGCGAAGGCGGCGTGCTGCTTGCGGCCTACCTTCTGTTCGTTGTGGTCGAGATCTGGCTGACTTCCGCCTGAGCATCGCGTCTATATACTGCTGCCTGTTTTCGGGAGGATGGCTGGATGGTCTGGATAAGCTGGGTACTCGCGTTGATCGCGTTCGGAGCCGTGGGATACCTGGCCATGCGCTGGAACGACGAGCGCAAGACGACCCAACACCTGCGCAACGAGCGCATGCATCTTGCCGATGAGATCGAGCAGCTCAAGATCCAGCAGGCGCGCCTGATCCAGGCGGTGCCGATGTCCATCGTCGGTCGCGTCGCCAGTGATGTCGCGCGGGAGGTCGATCCCCCGCTCGGCTTCGCGCGCAGCAATGTCGAAGGAATCGGCGAACTGCTCGATGACTACCGCAAGCTGGTCAAGAACTACGACGCCGCCGTGCAGTACTGCCTGCAGCCGGTCGAGATGATCTTCGGTGCCGACAAGGCCGGACTCGATCAGCTCGTCAAGCATGTCGAAGAGGCGCGTCGACGGCTTTTCAGCACGCGCAGCGACCTCGAGAAGAGTTCGATCCTGAGCGACTCGAAGGAAATGCTCGGCGAGGCCGTTGCGGGACTCGGCCGTTCGTCGACCCTGATGCAGAGCCTGTGTCGGTTGACCCGACCGGAGGTCGACGGGCTCGACACGATCGATGTCAACGAGATGGTCGATGCGGCGCTCAATCTGCTCGTTCCGGAATGGGGCGAGCGCATCGTTGTCGTGCGCGAATACGCCGACCTGCCGAAGATCACGGCCATGCCTGCGCAGATCGGTCGCGTGATCCTCAACATCCTCGACAACTGCGCCGCGGCGATCGACGGGCGCGGACGCATCGGCGTCCAGACACGTGCCGGTGGCACGCGCAATGTTGAAATCCGCTTCAGTGATTCGGGATCAGGCATCGCCAATGACGCCTTGCCGGAGGTCTTCGAGCCGTTTTTCTCGACGCGTGACAATGCGCTCGGGCTGGGCCTCAGCATCGCCCATGGCATCGTCAAGGCACACGGAGGTTCGATCACGATACGTTCGACCTCGGCCGAAGGAACGGTAGTCGTGGTCAGCTTGCCGATCACCGCGGCGGCACTGGCTGGAGTGCTGCCCGCAGTACCGCGGCGCTGATCGGGTCCGTCGCGCCGATGTTGCGCTCGCTCGTCCTCGGCGCCAGCGGCCAGATCGGTCGTTTCCTTGTGCCGCGCCTGCTCGACGCCGGGCACGATGTGCTGGCCGTGAGCCGTCAGCTGCGCGAGTCGAAGCGTGCCCGCCTGCGGTGGATCGCGGGCGACCTGTTCGCGACGATGCCGGAGCTTGCGCCCGTCGACGCGATCTTCAGTCTCGGTCCGCTCGATGGTTTCGCCGCCTGGCTTGCTGCTGCGCGACTGCATGGTACGCCCCGCATCATCGCCCTCGGCTCGATGAGTATCGAGAGCAAACGTGGCTCGACCGATCCGCACGAGCGCGCCCTGGTCGAGACCTTGCGTCGCGGCGAGGTGCAACTGGCCGAGGCCGCCGACAAACGCGGCTGTGCATGGACCTTGCTGCGCCCGACCCTGATCTACGGAGCGGGCATTGACCGCAGTCTCAGCGCATTGGCGCGATTCGGTTCGCGTTTTCGCGTATTGCCGAAAGTGTCTTTTGCGAAAGGGTTGCGCCAACCCGTGCATGCCGACGATCTCGCGGATGCCTGTCTCTCGGCGCTGGGGCGCGACTCGGCACGATGCCGGACCTTCGATCTGGGTGGCGGCGAGCGCCTGGGCTTTGCCGAGATGCTCGAACGGGTGCGCTGCTCGTTGCCCGGGCCGGTGCTCGGCGTTCCGTTGACGCCGCGGATGGCGCGGCTTGCCTTGTCGATCGCGCGAACGCGTCCCCGCTGGCGTGGCCTCGGCCAGGCCGCGCTCGAACGTCTGCAGCACGATCTCGTGGCTGACGATGCCCCGGCGCGCCGCGACCTCGCCTGGGCGCCGCGAGCATTTCTGCCCGAGGCATCCACCTGGCAGGCGCGCGAGCTGGATTGAGTACTGCCGAGTACACCATTCTCAACCGTATGGTGCGCCGCAACATACTGTTGTGCCTCGTGATTTTCTGTTAAGCGGACGTTGCCAACGACCGTTTGAACGGCCTAAGATGAGGTCGCTGAAATTCCATGATGAAGGGGATACCAATGCAGGCCCGATTGATCGCGGCAGCGTTACTGCCGTCTCTGCTCCTCGCCGCTTGCGGTGGTGGGAGCAATAGTCCCCGCGCGGTTGACACGCCGGTCGCAACCAACTCTGACGGATCTCCGGTCACCGCGGTCATCACGGCTCGATTCGATCCTTCCAACGGCGTCGTGCCATTCCCGACCAACCTGTTGCTGTCGGGCACCACGGATCTGACCCTGAATATCCCGGTCGCCAATCCGGCCAATTTCGGTGATCCGAAAGTGGCCATGAACGCACTGGACGGATTCAGCACGGTCTCGCCGATGACGACTTCGTTCTCGACACCGCCACGACCGAGCAGCCTGGTCGCCGGATCGACGGTGCGCGTCTTCCAGGTCACCCTCAGCGGCCCTGGCGGTGGCGTTACGGGACTGACCCGCGAGTTGCAGGCCAACGTCGATTTCGTCGTCGCGCTGACCAGTTCGGATGCCGCCCGCCGCACGCTGGCCGTGGTTCCGACCAAGCCACTGCAGCAGCTCAGTTCCTACCTCGTCGTGCTGACCAATGGCATCACCGACAACGCCGGCAACGACGCCACGCCGGACCAGACCTATTTCCTCGCCAAGCGCACCACGGCCTTGTGCATCAACGGCGTCTCGCAGGAGCCCTTGCTGCCGAATGCGACCGCCTGTGCGCTCGAACCGCTGCGCCGCCTGACCAATTCACAGGAGGCGGCCGCCGCCGCCGCGGGCATTTCGCCGAGCAAGATCGTGTTGTCCTGGGTAGCGACCACGCAGGGCGTCACGCCGGTCCTCGGCGCCGTGCAGGCACGCACCGCGCAGACTCCTGCTGCAGCGACCCAGATCGCACCGACCGGGCTGACGCTCGCCGGGATCAGTCCGTCCCTGCCGCCGATCGCCGACGTCTATATCGGCACGATCGACCTGCCGTACTACCTCGCCGCGCCGACGCAGGCGGCGCCAACCGCGCCACTGACCGGATTCTGGCGTGCTGCGCCCGGCGCGTACATTCCGCCGTTCGCCGGCCAGCTCGATCCGACCTCGACCTTCGTGACCTTCGCCAACCCGCTGCCAGTTGCCGGCTCGACGCAGAAGGTACCCTTGCTGTTGACGATCCCGAACGCGGCATCCGGCAAGACCAAGCCCGCCGCGGGCTGGCCGATCGTTATCTACCAGCACGGCATCACGCGTGATCGCACCGACATGTTTGCCGTGGCCGGCACGCTGGCCTCGCAGGGCTTCGCGGTCATCGCGATCGACGCGCCGCTGCATGGCATCACCAGCGCTGCCAACCAACTGAACATCGCCAACACGCCGTTCGCCGCCCTCGGTGCACGCGAGCGCACGTTCAATCTCGACCTCTCGAACAACACCACCGGCGCCTCGGGGCCGGACGGCGTGATCGATTCGTCGGGAACCTATTTCATCAACCTGACCAGCCTGCTGACCTCGCGCGACAATATCCGCCAGGCGGTCGCCGACCTGCTCGTGCTTGCCCGCGCGATTCCGAGCTCGCACTACTCGGCAGGCGGAACCGATTTCGATGGATCCCGTATCGCCTTTGTCGGGCAATCGCTCGGCGGCATCATCGGCACCGTGTTCATGGGCGTGAATCCCGACGCGCAGGTTGCCCTGCTGAACGTGCCGGGTGGCGGCATTGCACGCCTGCTCGAGGCTTCGCCGACGTTCGGCCCGCGCATTCGCGCCGGCCTTCTGGCCGCTGCAGGCCTGAGCCCCGGCACGCCGGACTACGACGCGTTCTTCGGCGCTGCGCAGACCGTCATCGACTCGGCCGATCCGGTCAACTGGGCGCTGGCAGCCAACAACAGCCTGCTCGGCTCGAAGCGCCTGCTGCTGCAGGAAGTCGTCGGTGGCGGGACCGGAACGCCGGAGCAGACGATGACCGATCAGGTCATCCCGAACTCGGTTGCCGGTGCGCCGCTTTCCGGCACCGAACCGCTGATCCGCACACTTGGCCTCGCCACGATCACACAGACGACGCAGTCGGCCAGCGGGATTCGTGGCGTCGTCCGCTTCACCCAGGGTAATCATGGTTCGCTGCTGAGTCCGTCGGGGCCAACGGGATCGCCCGCCACAACCGCCGAGATGCAGGGCGAAATGGCCAGCCTGCTGGTCAGCCAGGGTGCTGCGGTGCAGGTCAGCAATCCTTCCGTCATTCGTACGCAATAACCGATCTGGAACCGGAGTCCCACATGAAGACTTGCAAAACCCTCCAGAGCGGTACGCGCACGCGCAGTCCCGCTTTGTCCACCCTCTCGGTCGCCCTCGCGCTCGCCCTGGCCGGTGTTGCCAGCCAGGCGCAGGCGTTCGAATTCGGCGAACAGGACGGCTTCAACGGCACCGTCAACACGACGATCGGCTACGGTATCGGCTGGCGTACCCAGGATGCGTCCGACGATCTCGTCGGCAAGGCGCAGTTCAATCCCCTGGTCAGCGCGCTCGGTCTCGGCAGCGCGCTGCAGCGGGAAGCGCAAGGCCGCTATTCGGTCAACGGCGATGACGGTGACCTGGCCTACGAAAAATGGTCGCCGATCTCGAACGCGGTGAACGCCACGGTCGAACTCAGTCTGCGTTACGGCGCGAACTGGGGTGGCTTCGTCCGCGCCACCGCGTTCTACGACTTCGAGAACAACGATCGCGACAACCTTTCCGAATCGGCCAAGGCCCGCGTCGGCACGCAGTCGCGCATCCTCGATGCCTTCATCTTCCACGATTTCGAGATCGGCGGACGCCAGGCCACCGTGCGTTTTGGCCGACAGGTGGTCAGCTGGGGCGAAAGCACCTTCATCCAGGGCGGCATCAACGCGATCAACCCGGTCGATGTGTCGAAGCTGCGCGTGGCCGGTTCCGAGCTCAAGCAGGCGTTCCTGCCGGTCAACATGCTGTGGGGTTCGTACAATTTCGCGGACAACTTCTCGGGTGAGGCGTTCTACCTGCTCGACTTCCAGAAGACCGATCCCGATCCGGTCGGCACCTACTTCTCGACCAATGACTTCGCCGTCATCGGCGGTCGTTACGTGATGCTGAACTTCGGTACCGTGCCGCAGCCGGTGATCAACCCGGACCTGTACGTCGAGGTCTGTGGCGGCAACTATGCCGCCAGCGACACCGGCTTGCCGGCCAACCTCGTTGCGGCCGGCTGCAGTGCCGCGTTCCCGCGCAGCAAGACGCGTCTGGCAAGGGATGCGGGCCAGGGTGGTTTTGCCCTGCGCTATCTCGCCGAGAGCCTGAACAATACCGAGTTCGGTTTCTACGCGATGAACTACCACAGCCGCCTGCCGCTGATCAGCGGCATCTCGGTCACCGGCCAGGCGCCGAATACGGGATCGGTCTTCACCGAGTATCCCGAGAACATCCACCTGTTCGGTGTCAGCTTCAACACCCAGCTCGAAGCCAGTGGCATCGCCCTGCAGGGTGAATTGAGCTACCGGCCGAACCAGCCGTTCCAGGTCGATGACGTCGAACTGCTGTTTGCCGGCCTTTCGCCGCTCAATGTGCTGATTCCACAGCCCTATCTGCGCTTCGTCAGCCAGCTTGGAAACTATGCGCCGGGTACCGAGATCCCGGGTTACGAGCGGCACAAGATCGCCCAGTTGCAGTTCACCGGCACCAAGGTGTTCGGACCTGGCAACTGGGTGGGTGCGGACCAGGTCGCCGTGGTCGGCGAGGTCGGATTCACCAATGTGGATCTGCCCGGCAACCTGCGTTTCAACGGCGACGGCACCGACACCGGTGGCGGTGGCGACGTCACTTCGGGTGTGGGCCGCAATCCGATTACCCAGGTCGGCGGTTTCCCGACGCGGTTCTCGTGGGGCTATCGAATCGCTGCGCGCGCCGACTACAACAATGTCTGGGGCAGCCCGATCAACCTGTCGCCACGCATCGCTTTCAATCATGACGTCAACGGCACCACTCCGGGACCGGGCGGCAGCTTCGTCGAGGATCGCAAGTCCGTCACGATCGGCACCGAGGCGAATTACCTGAGCAAGTGGGTATTCGATATCGCCTACACCAATTTCTTTGGTGGCGGCTCGTTCAACCTGATCCATGATCGCGATTTCGTCCAGATCGCTGCCCGCTACTCGTTCTGAGGTAATACCCATGACACTGATGAAGAAAGCAGGACTCGCCGCACTCATCGCCACGACCATGCTGGCGAATGCGGCGTTGGCCAAGGTCAGCGCCGACGAGGCCAGGAAGCTCGGAGTGAGCGGTACACCGCTGACTCCGATGGGCGCCGAACGCGCCGGCAACAGCGATGGCTCGATTCCGGCATGGACCGGCGGCATCACCCAGCCGCCCGCCGGATACAAGGTCGGCATGCATCACCCGGATCCGTTCGCGGGCGACAAGCCGCTGTTCACGATCACCGCGAAGAACTACAAGGATTACGGCGACAAGCTCTCGGTCGGCCAGATCGGCATGTTCGCGAAGTACCCCGAATGGCGCATGGTGGTCTACCCGACGCGTCGCTCGGCCTCGAACCCGCAGCGCACCTACGAGATGACGATGAAGAACGCGCTGACCGGCGAACTGGTCGGCGACGGTGATGGCGTGGCCAAGGTCGCCGAAGGTATCCCGTTCCCGATTCTCGACAGCGATCCGGTGAAGGCTGGCGAGCAGGCGATGTGGAACCACAAGCTGAAGTACAAGGGTGTCTCGGCGCGGCGCTGGGCGAACCAGGCCCCGGTCACGGCTACCGGCAAGTACGTCATGGTCCGCATCAAGGAAGAGTTGCTGGGTCTGTACTACCGGCAGGGCGCGACGCTCGCCGACATCAACAACATCCTGATCTATTTCTATCAGGAAGTCGTTTCGCCGCCGCGTCTGGCCGGTCAGGTCCTGCTCGTGCACGAAACGCTGAACTCGCAGATCGGGCCGCGCCAGGCCTGGGTCTACAACCCCGGCCAGCGTCGCGTGCGTCGCGCGCCGAACATCGTCTACGACAACCCCGGAACGGCGGCCGACAACCTGCGCACGACCGACATGACCGACATGTTCAACGGCTCGCTCGCCCGCTTCGATTGGAAGCTGGTCGGCAAGCGCGAGATGCTCGTGCCTTACAACTCGTACAAGGCCCACAGTGCCGACAGCAAGGTCGAGGCGATGCTCAAGCCCGGTTTCGTCGATCCGGATTATCTGCGCTACGAGCGTCATCGCGTCTATGTCGTCGAGGCCACGGTCAAGCCCGGCCAGCGCCACATCAATCCGCGTCGCACGTTCTATCTGGACGAGGACAGCTGGCAGATCCTGACCGTCGACCACTACGATGCACAGGGCAACATCTGGCGCTACTCCGAGGCACCGAGCGTCAACTACTACGAAGTGCCGGTGTTCTGGTCGACCCTCGAGGATCACCATGACCTGAAGTCTAGCCGCTACATCGCAGTCGGCCTCGACAACCAGGATGACATGTACGACTTCTCGTTCCAGACCACGCCCGACATGTTCTCGCCGCAATCGCTTCGTCAGCGCGGAATCCAGTAACGCCGACTCGATGCATTCGCCGTCACCATCCCTCGTAGCCGGGGGATGGTGGCTTCCACGACACCGAGACGATCCAACGGGTCGTCAGCGAAGCACTGGTATCCGCATGCAACGCTTCAAGCCCCGACTCGCGGTCACCCTGTCCTTGCTCGCCCTTTCGTGTGTGGCTTGCGCACAAGGGTCCGAAAACCCGGCCACGCAAGCACCCGCAAGCACGCCCGCAGACCCGCTGGACCGACCGGCCGAAGTCATGCCGCTGGCCGACCGATCGCTGATCCTCGATGTGACCAAGGTCGGCGAACGCTATGTCGCGGTAGGCGAGCGTGGCCACGTGCTCCTTTCCGATGATGGCGTCGAGTGGACCCAGTCCGCGCATGTTCCCCTGCGCAGTACCCTGACCGCCGTCAGCGCGATAGGCGCCGATGTCTGGGCGGTTGGACACGATGGTGTCATCCTGCACAGCGGAAACGCCGGAGAGAACTGGGAGATCCAGCGCCACGACCCGCACGGCATCCCGGGCGACACCCAGATCGACGAGCTTCGTCAGGGCGTACCGCTGCTCGACGTGCTTTTCACCGACATCAACCACGGCATCGCCATTGGTGCGTACAGCTTGTTGTTGCGCACCGCCGATGGTGGCAAGACCTGGACCGGTGCGCGCATCAATGCGAAGGATGACGGTGAAACGGCCAACGCCGAACCGGACGCCAACGCCGGATCGGACGCCCATTCCGACAACGAGTTGCAGAGTTCGGTGTTCAGCGATGACGAACTCAAGATCGGCAGGGAGAGCGACCCGCATCTCAACGCGATCGCGCGGACAGGAAGCGGCGGCTATGTGATCGTCGGTGAGCGCGGCGCGCTGTTTCGCTCGCGCGATGGCGGCGAATCCTGGGAGCGCGGTCAGTTGCCCTACGACGGTTCGATGTTCGGGGTGTTGGGCTATGACGGCCAGCACGTGATCGCGTTTGGCTTGCGCGGACACGTCTTCGAATCCACCGATCTCGGCGTCAATTGGACCGAAGTGGCGACTGGCACCGAATTGAGCCTGATGGGCGGTGCCGCCACCGCCGATGGCGGCGCGGTCATCGTCGGTGCCAATGGCATCGTGCTGCAGCGCGCGCGCGGTTCCGATGCGCTGACCGCGAGCACCCTCACCGCTGCCGGAATCATTGCCAATGTCCTGCCGATCGGTGCCGACGGCGAACTGCTGATTGCCAGCGAAAACGGCATCAGCCGCTACCAGCCCAAGTGACGGGGATTCAATGAGCGCAGCCAGTTCCAGCAACAACCCCCCGAACGCCTTCCATCGCGCCGCCGAACGACTGGTATTCGGCAGCCGACCCGTTGTCCTGATCCTGTTCGCGATCGTCACCGTCGTCCTGACTTACTTTGCCGCGCAGCTGCGCGTCGATGCGGGCTTCAAGAAGCAGATCCCGCTCAAGCATGAGTACATGCAGACCTTCATCGACTACGAGCAGGAATTCGGCGGCGCCAACCGCGTGCTCATCGCGGTGATGGACAAGAACGGCGACATGTTCAACCTGCCGTTCTTCCAGACGATGGAACGGATCACGCAGGACGCCAAGGCCATCGACAGCGTCGACGAGGCCCGCGTCCGCTCGATCTTCACGCCGAACGTGCGTTTCGTCGAAGTGGTCGAGGACGGCTTCGCCGGCGGCAACGTGATTCCCCAGGACTTCACGCCGAACAGTGAAGGTTTCGAGGCCAGCGCCGAACAGTTCGCCACGATCAAGGCCAACATGGAGAAGGCCAGCATCGTCGGCCGCCTCGTCGCCAAGGATTTCTCGGGCGCGATGATCTGGGTGGACCTGGTACCCGAGAATCCCGAAAAGGGTGTCAAGGTCGACTACAACAGGATTGCCGGCCAGCTCGACGAGATCCGCGCCAGGTACGAGAACGAACACACCACGGTCGCGATCATCGGCTTCGCCAAGATGGTCGGAGACATCACCGCCGGTGCGCAATCGGTGATCTGGTTCTTCGGCCTGACCATCGTCTTCACCTGGCTGTTGCTTTTCATCTACTCGTCGTCGGTCAAGCTCGCGTCGCTGACCGTGTTCTGCGCGTTGATTTCGGTGGTCTGGATGCTGGGTGCATTGCGCCTGCTCGGCTTCGGCATCGACCCGATGAACATGCTGACGCCGTTCCTGATCTTCGCCATCGCGGTCAGTCACGGTGAGCAGATGATCAACCGCTACCGCGGCGAGATCTTCTTCGGCGGCCTCGAGGAAGGCACGCCGGAGGAACTGTCGCATCGTACCGGCGTCGACCCCGAAACCGCTGCACGCAGCGCGTTCCGCGCCTTGCTCGTCCCCGGGTCGGTTGCGCTGATTGCCGGATGCATCGGCTTTGCGGCGATCCTCGTGATTCCGATCCGGATCATCTTCGAGCTGGCGATCACGGCGACCGTCGGCGTTGCCCTGACCATCCTGACCGATCTGGTCCTGTTGCCGGTACTGCTTTCCTACACGCGCCTGCGCAACCTGCCGCGCAAGCGCGCCTATCGCCTGCGCCAGCTGACCCAGTTCGACAAGATCTGGAACGTGCTGGCGAAATTCAGCAAGCCGGTGCCCGCTGCGATCATCCTGCTGATCGGCATTGCGATCTGGTTTGCCGCGGAACGCTACGGCGAGCACGTGATGATCGGCGATGCGCAAAAGGGCGTGGCCGAGCTGAGGCCGGATGCGCGTTACAACCGCGATGCGGTGCTGATCAGCGACAAGTTCGCTCTCGGCGTCGATATCCTCAACGTGATTGCCGAGGGTCCGCCCTCCGCCTGCACGGCAAGTTACCCGGCCATGGAGCTGATCGACCGCTTCGCCTGGCATCTGCGCAACGTCGAAGGCGTCGCGCAGGTCATGACCATGCCGATGGCGGCCAAGATCGTCAATGCCGGCTGGAACGAGGGCAATGTGCGCTGGCGCGAACTGCCGCGCGATGCCGACACGCTGCGTCTCGATACGCAGGGTTTCGAAACCGATACCGGCCTGCTCAATGCCGACTGCAGCGCAATGCCGATCATGGCGTTTCTCACCGATCATCGCGCGACGACGATCGATCGCGTCGTCGATGCAGTGAAGACCTTCCGCGCCGACAATCACGCCTGGGCCGGCTCCAATGTGAACCTGCAGAAGAAGCTTGCCGAGCAGGCGGCGAGCGGCGAAGGCCTCGAGGGCAATCCCGATCAGGTCAACCTGCGCCTGGCGACCGGCAACGTCGGTGTCATGGCAGCAATCAACGACGAGGTTCGCGCGGTCAAGCGCCAGATCCTCTACATGCTCTACGCGGCGGTCTTCGTGATGTGCCTGATCAGCTTCCGCAGCCCGCGCGCGGCACTCTGCATCACCTTGCCGCTGGTCCTCGTCACCGAGCTCGGCCATGCGCTGATGGTGCATCTCGACATCGGCATGAAGATCAATACGCTGACCGTGGTCGCGCTCGGTGTCGGCATCGGTGTCGATTACGGCATCTACATCTTCGCCCGCATGCGCGAGTCGCTGCTGGCCGGCAAGCCGCTGACCGAGGCATATTTCGCATCGCTGAAAACCACCGGCATCGCGATCTTCTACACCGCCCTGACCCTCGCCGTCGGCGTCGGCACCTGGGTCTTCTCCGATCTCAAGTTCCAGGCCGACATGGGCGTCATGTTGACCTTCATGTTCGTCGTCAACATGGTCGCCGCGATTGTCTTCCTGCCGGCGCTATGTCGCTGGCTGCTGCGCCCGACCGAACGGGCCACCTGAGGACCGCGACAAAGACAGAGAGTGATCCGGCCCGCGGTCGGCATGAAAGCCGTTCGGGCCGAATCGTTCGGCGAGGCTCGGGACGGGCCTGTCGAAGGGCCCGGGGCGAACGGTATTCGCGGGCCCGATCGATCGGGCCCGAAGGCAGCCGGCAGCCGCGTGTTCCCGTCAGCGCGAGCACGAATTGAGCGAACTCGTGATCGTCATTGCGCCGGCGGGGCGCTGATCAGACCGCGCCCGAACCGGCCTCGAAAAGACTGCCGATCCAGGCCGTTGCGAGCATGGCCAGCGTGCTCCAGAGCACGACGCGCGCTGCGCCCTTCAGCGCGCTGGCACCGCCGGCCCGCGCGGCCACCGCGCCAAGCACGGCCAGAAAGACGAGCGAAGAAACCATGATGCCGACGACGCGATGTGCATCCGGCAGCAGGAAAGCGCTCAACAACGGCAGGGAGGCGCCGGACGAAAAGGCGGCTGCCGAGGCGAGCGCCGCTTGCATCGGTCGCGCGCGAAACTCCGGGGTGATGCCGAGCTCATCCCTCGCATGCGCGGCGAGCGCGTCGTGCGCGGTAAGCTGCTCGGCGACCTGCGCAGCCAGCTTTGGCTCAAGTCCGCGCTTGATGTAGATCCCGGCGAGTTCCTTCAGCTCCTGCTGCGGGCTGCTTTCGAGTTCGCGGCGCTCGGTCGCCAGATCGGCGTTCTCGGTATCGGCCTGCGAACTGACCGATATGTATTCTCCAGCCGCCATCGAGAACGCCCCGGCAATCAAGCCGGCCACGCCCGCGACCATGATGCTCGCCGATGAGGCATGCGAAGCGGCCACGCCGACGATGAGACTGGCCGTCGAGACGATGCCGTCATTGGCGCCGAGCACCGCGGCGCGCAGCCAGTTGACGCGATCGGTGCGATGGGATTCGCGGTGGCGCCTCGGCATGGTCATTCAGGCGGATCGCGGAGATCGGTTCAGTAGCCGATGTGCAGGCGACGCATCACCTTGCCGGCGAGCCAGGCCGGGCCGATCAGCAGATAGGCCAGGTCCGTGAAGAACGACGGGCGCGCGCCCTCGATCATGTGGCCGATGAATTGGCCGATCCAGGCCGCGACGAACACGGCGGCCGCGCTCCACAACAGCGTGGTTGGACCAAGCGCGCGATACAGGCCTTCGGTCACCAGGCCGAACACGATGAAGACCAGCAGCATCGCTGCACCTATGGGCTTTGACATTTTCCAGTAAAACGCAAAAGCGCCAATCATCGCCATGCCGCACCAGAATCCGGGGCGACCGATCGAGGCCGGCACCGGGATCACCCAGAGCGCGGCGATCACCGCCCACAGGATCAACGGCACGCAGACCCAGTGGACAAGACGATTGACCGGGTTGCGGTGATCCTTGCTGTAGTTTCCGAACCACTCGTTGACGCTGCGCATGGGTATGCTCCGACGATCAGGTTGCCAGGGAGGCGTTCAGGGATTGCAGTGAGCGGGTCTCAGTGGCGGGTTGCTGCAGGATCATGCCATCCGTCCGGATTGCGGGATATCTTGAGCGAATGCAGCGGCGAGCTGTACCACTCGACCAGGATGCCTTTCTGGAAGCGCACCCAGGACGGACCATACGTCCAGCGATCGCCTTCGTCGGTGGTCGGCGCACCAGCCAGCTCGATGACGTAGGCCTTCGGCATACCGAACTGCAGGCCGTCGACGGACGGCGACGATCGTGCGGGCGCGGGGTTGGCGCTGTGGAATGCCGGTGCAACATCGATCATGTCCGACAACCCGGGCTCGTCCGGAATCTGCGACACAAGGAACCAGACCGCCGCCGTCGCAACCAGCAGCGCGGCGATGAAGCGCCACGATCCGTTGCGTGGTGCGGCCGCCGGCGGGACAGGGTGAGCAGGTCGTGTTGCATTGTTCCTGCGCTCGGGATGGCTCGGTGCAATCGCACCAGGCAGCCGACCGTGCTGGCGATGGAACTGCACTCCAGCCTCGTAGAGCGCGGTCAGGCTTTGCAGGTGTTCGGTCGCGAGGTGCTGCGAAATGGCGTCCTTCGCACTGAGCCGATCCGGATGCACCGCGGATACGCGGCGACGATAGGCTAGCTTGAGGTCGTCGATATCCGCGCCGGGTTCCAACTGGAACTCGCGATACAGACGCAAGAAGTCGACGTTACGGACCATGCTTCACCCTGCTGCGCGACGATGCCGGAATTCCACCCGGCCCGGCTCCGGTTCGCGGCATCCCCGCAGCCAGTATAGCCAAGGCCGGCGGTCCGCGGCGGCTGTCCCCGCTCAATCGATGCGCTGGTCGGTCAGCCGATACAGGGCCTCGGCGTACCGGCCGGCGGTTCCCTCGATGATTGCGGCCGGAACCGATGGACCGGGCGACTGCTTGTTCCAGTCGAGCGTTTCCAGATAGTCGCGGACGTACTGCTTGTCGAAACTCGGCGGACTGATTCCCACGCGATATTCCTCAACCGGCCAGAATCGCGACGAGTCCGGCGTCAGCATCTCGTCCATGACATACAGCTTGCCCGAGGCATCGGTACCGAACTCGAGTTTGGTGTCGGCAATCAGGATCCCGCGCGTCGCCGCGTAGCCAGCGGCGAACCGATAGATCGCCAGGGTCGCATCGCGCACCTGCTCGGCCAGGTCGGCACCGACCTGTTTGACGAGCGTGTCGAAGTCGACGTTCTCGTCATGGTTTCCGACCGCTGCCTTGGTCGAGGGCGTGAAGATCGGCTCGGGCAGGCGCTCGGCCTGGCGCAGGCCGCGTGGCAGCGTGATCCCGCACAAGCTGCCGCTGGCCGTGTAGTCCTTCCAACCCGATCCGATCAGGTATCCACGCGCGATCGCTTCGAAGGGGACCGGCTTGAGCCGCTTGCCGATCACGCTGCGGCGCGCATAGAGATCGGGATCGACAGCGTCCGGCAATACCTCGGAGACGGGACGGCCGGTCAGGTGGTTCGGCATCACCGCCGCGGTTTTCGCGAACCAGAAATTCGACATCTGGGTCAGCATCTCGCCCTTGCCCGGGATCGGATCCGGCAGCACCACATCGAACGCACTCAGGCGATCGGTCGCGACGATCAGCAACTGCTCGTCGGGCAAGGCGTAGACATCGCGCACCTTGCCGCGATGGATCAGTTCAAGGCCGGGAAGGTGCGAGTTGGACAGCGTTGTGGGCACGATCGGATACCGGGCGGGGCAGGACGACAGTTTAAGGCAAGGCTGATCCGCCAACCCAATCATCATTGCGATCCGGAGCTGTCCGCTCCGCATCCACGTCGACTCATGCCTGATCCGGGTTCTCGCTAGCGGCTTCAGTCGCGATGCGCTTTGACCAGCCAGGCTTGCCAGCCGGCGTCCGCGTCCCGGCCGTGTAAAATCGCCGCTCGATCCGCCCGGAAGGCTGCTGGATGCCGCGACACCCCCGGTTCTGCTCTCCGTTCAACCTTACTTGCACTGCGCTTTGCAACCAGGACTGCCGATTGGCCACGGCAGCCGGTTCCTGCAAGGCCACCGGACCCATTCGCGCATGAGCATCATTGGCAAGGTCGTCGGCGCCATCCTCGGCCTGATCGTTTTCCGCAACTTCTTCGGCATGCTGATCGGTGCTTTCGCCGGGCACATGTTCGACCTCAGTGTGGTCCAGTCGCGGCGCCAGGGCGGCGGCTCGTCCTTTATCGAACCGCTGTTCGCGTTCGCCGGTGCGCTGGCCAAATCCGATGGCCGTGTTTCCGAGCAGGAAATCCGTGCCTGCGAGCGCTTGATGGATCGTCTGCGTCTCGATGCCGATCTGCGACGCGTCGCGATCGAGCAGTTCAACGTCGGCAAGGCGCCTGAATTCGAAGTGCATCGCGTCGTCAGCGAGCTCAGGGCTTGGACGCGGGGTCGACGCGATCTGGCCTTCCTCCTGCTCGACATGCTGCTCGATCTCGTCTATGCGGAAGGCACGCTCGCCGCGAACAAGCTCGACATGGTGCGCAAGCTGTGCTGGGCGCTCGGTGTCAGCGATGCCGAACTTGCCGCGGTCTCGGCGATGAAGGGATACGGCCCCGCCTACAGCGGGCCGCAGGGTGGATATTCCGGCCAGCGCCCGCCGCGCAATACGGTGCCTGCAGCGGATCCCTACGTCGTGCTCGGCATTCCGCGTGAGTCCGATCCGCGCGACATCAAACGTGCCTATCGCAAGCTCATGAGCCAGCACCATCCCGACAAGCTCGGCAACGTGCCTGCGGAACTCAAGCACGGCGCCGAAGCGCGCGCGAGGGAGATCAATGCGGCGTACGAGCGCATCAAGTCCGAGCGCGGCTTCACCTGACCGATCGCACGAGTCGCCCGGAGTGACCGCTGTCGATGCGTCGCGCTTCGGCCGACCCGGCGATCAGGCGCCGTCGACCGCTTCGCGAAATCCACCGATCGCGACGACCACATCGCTCAGCGCGGCGCGCTCGACTTCGCTCAGGTAGGGATTCCAAAGATCGAAGATCAGCACCACGCGGGTCTGGCGACTGCGATTCCAGGCTTCGTGTTCGTAGGTGTCGTCGAACACCACCACCTTGCCTTCCTGCCAGGCATGCAGCTCGCCGCCTACATTCAGCGCGCAATCCTCGGGGATGATCAGCGGCAGATGACCGACGACCCGGGTGTTGGTGACGCCACGATGCAGGGCCAGATGGGTTCCCGGGGTGAAAACCGAAAACAGGGTTTCGGGCGCATGCCGCGGTACGCGCGCCAGCGGCAGGCTGTCGAGCGATTCGCTCGTATGCGGGCAACTCGCGTGATTCTCGTTGCGTCGTTCGCCATGCCGGTAGAAGTAGTAGCCGTTCCAGCTCGGTGGATCGACCGTGCTGCTCAGGTTGTGCGATTCGAGCTCCGCATTGAGGAAGACGCGCTCGCGCCCGGCTTCGGTCGGCAGCAGGCGCAACAACTCCTCGCGAATCCGCGGGGTGCGCGACTCGAGATCCTCGATCCACGGAAACACCGAGCGATCGAGATAGGCGCTGGTCGGCAGGCCGGGAAAATACAGGAAGGTCGGGCGCTGGCGATCGTCCGCATAAACCGGCGCTTCTTCGCCTAGGTAGATGCGCAGGCAATGTTCGACACGAGCCAGCGAGGCGCGCCCGTATTTCTGCACCAGCGGTTCGAGCAAGCCGAACAACAATCCGCGCCGACCGCCGCGAATCACCAGAACGGCATGTTCGACCAGAGGCCGCAGGCCCGGCGGAGTCGTCGCCGGATCCAGCCAGCGACCGAGCGCCTGCGCCTGTTTTATCGCACGCGCATAGTGCGGTAGTGCCTGGTCCAGCTCGCCCTGGAATTCCAGCATCGCAGCCAGATGCAAACGCGACAGGTTGTGTTCCGGATTGACGCGCACGGCTTCTTCATAGGCCCTCCACGCGCTCGCCGAATCGCCAACCGCCTCGTGTGCGAGGCCGATCCGCAGCGACAGGCTGGCATCCGTCGGCGTCAATGCGTGGGCCTGCTGCAGCAATCCCAGCGCCCGCGCCGCATCGCCGCGCTCCATGCTTGTCATGGCCAGATAGCTCAGTGCCTCGACGTTCCCGGGCGTGCCCTCGAGAATGCGCTGATAGGCATCTTCGGCCTCCTGCCAGCGGCCTTGACGCGCCAGCTCCTGCGCTTCGAGTGGGGAAATCATGCGAATGCGAAGCTCCAGGCGTGATCGATCGCCCTCAGTTTCTCATGATTCATAAAGGTCAAGGAAATCGCAGGAGAGATGCGGTCCGTCGAAGCAGGGGGCGAACCTGATGGCACATCGCGTCGCCGTCCTGCGCCGCTCTGCGTGGCGAACTGCCAGGAGCGTGCGCCATGCGCCGCTGGATCTTCCGTATTCCACCGGTTGCGATGGCGGTGATACCGCGCGCGGGCGTCGGGCACGCGCCGAGCGTGTCCTGTTGATCGATTCCTGCTTGCCGTCGGGGTCGCGATGGTCGAGCATCCACATTCCGCACGAACCGATCGCCACCATGTCCAAGTCCCCCTGCGTCATTGCGCCCTCGATCCTTTCGGCCGATTTCGCCCGTCTCGGCGACGAGGTCGATGCAGTGATCGCCGCGGGCGCGGACTGGGTGCATTTCGACGTCATGGACAACCACTACGTGCCGAACCTGACGATCGGACCGCTGGTCTGCGAAGCCTTGCGCAAGCATGGCGTCACCGCGCCGATCGACGTGCACCTGATGGTCAAGCCGGTCGATCGCATCATTCCGGATTTTGCCAGGGCCGGTGCGAGCCTGATCAGTTTTCATCCCGAGGCCTCCGAGCATGTCGATCGCAGCATCCAGCTGATCCACGCCAGCGGCTGCAAGGCGGGACTCGTGTTCAATCCGGCAACGCCGCTCAACCATCTCGACCACGTGCTCGACCAGCTCGACCTGGTCCTGATCATGTCGGTCAATCCGGGATTTGGCGGGCAGAGTTTCCTGCCGTCGGCACTCGACAAGCTGCGTCGCGTGCGCGAGCGGATCGATCGCAGCGGGCGTGATATCCGGCTCGAGATCGATGGCGGCGTGAAGGTCGACAACATCGCCGAGATTGCGCGGGCCGGCGCCGATACCTTCGTCGCGGGTTCGGCGATCTTCGGCAAGCCTGACTACGCGGCCGTGGTCGCGGCGATGAAAGGCGCCGTCGCGGCGGCCTGATTGCGCGCGGCAGCTGCGGGCATCCCGCAACGAGACATGCCTTCCGGCCATCGGGTTTCCGGCGCCGAGACGCTAAGATGCGGGATTGTCCGTTGTCGTGGAGTCTGTCGATGCGTCTGGTTATTCCCGTTGCCGTGCTCGCCTTCGGTGCAGCATCCGTTGCCCAGGCCATGCCGGCTGGCGACTCGCGCCTGCTGCGCTTTCCCGATATCTGCGGCGATGCGATCGCCTTCGTCCAGGCCGGCGACATCTACACGGTGGCGGCGAACGGCGGAACCGCGCTGCGTCTGACCTCGCATCCGGGACAGGAGCTGTACCCCAAATTCTCGCCGGACTGCCGCACGATCGCGTTCTCGGCCGAATACGATGGCACGCGCCAGGTCCATGTGATCCCGGCCAGCGGCGGCGAGCCGAAACAGTTGACCTGGTACAACGACATCGGCGCGCAGCCGGTGCGTGGCGGCACCGATTACCGCGTGCTCGACTGGACCCCGGACGGCAGGAATGTACTCGTGCGCGCCAATCGCGTGGCGACCGACGATCGCGGTGGCCGACCGTATCTCGTGCCTGTCGATGGCGGCATGGAAGTACCGCTGGCCGTTCCCGAAACCGGCGGTGGCATGTTGTCGCCGGACGGCAAGACCTATGTGTACACCCCGATCGATCGCGAGTTCCGCAGCTGGAAACGCTACCGCGGCGGTCGCGCGCAGGATGTCTGGACCTACGATCTCGCCAGCAACAGTACAAGGCGCCTGACCGACAATCCGGCCACCGACAACCAGCCAATGTGGATAGGCGACACGGTCTACTTCACGTCGGATCGCAACTACACGATGAACCTGTTCGCGATGCCGGCCCAGGGCGGCGAAGCGCGACAGCTCACCACGTTCACCGATTTCGATGTGCTCTGGCCGAGCGCCGGCAAGGACGCGATCGTGTTCGAAAACGGTGGCGCGATCTGGCGCTTCGACCCGAAGACGGAGCAGGCGGCACGCGTGCCGATCCGTGTCACCGGCGACTTCGCGCAGACTGTTCCGGGCTGGAAGAACGTCGCCGGCCAGGTCGAGTCGTTTGACCTGAATGCCGATGGCACGGCCTATGTATTCGCGGCGCGCGGCGAACTTTTCCGGGTCAGCGGCAAGGAGCCCGAGATCCGCAACATTTCGCGCACGCCCGATGCACGTGAACTCGGTGCAAGCCTGTCGCCGGATGGTCGGACCGTCGCCTATCTCTCCGATGCGAGCGGCGAGTACGAAATCTACCTGCAGGACCTGGCCGGCGGCGCGCCGCGACAGATCACCCGCGATGGTGACGTCTGGCGTTTTGCGCCGGTGTATTCGCCGGATGGCCGTCATCTCGCCTACGCCGACAAGCGGCAACGCCTGCGCATCGTCGACATTGCCAGGGGCAGTACGCGCGACGTCGATACCGCGCACCATGACGACATCACCGAATACCGCTGGTCGCCCGACGGCCAGTGGCTGGCGTATACGCTGGAGAGTGACGCCGGCCTGACCCGGATCTGGCTGTACTCGCTCAAGGACGGCTCGCGCACAGCCGTCACCGAAGCGACATCGGCGGCGTCGAGTCCGGCGTTCGATCCGAAAGGGCGCTGGTTGTATTTCCTTTCCAGTCGCGACTACAACCTGCAGTTCAGCGCCTTTGAACAGAACTACCTTTACACGAATGCGACGCGCATCTATGCAGTGAGCCTCGCTGCCGAGGGTCCCTTCCTTTACGCAGACGCCGTGGCGACCAAGTCGCCGGCTGATGACGCCGGTCCGGCGAAGCACGAGGTGTCGATCCTGCATGTCGAGCCGCAAGGCATGATCGGCCGCGAACAGGTCCTCAAGGCCGCCAGTGGCAACTACCAACGACTGCAGGCCGGTGAGGATGCGGTGTACTTCGGTGCCAACAGTGGCGGCCGCGACGAGAATGCCTTCGAGCTGCGCGCGCTCGCCCTCGATGCAGACAAGGAAGTCACCGTTGCGCGCGGTCTCGATGATTTCCGCATCGCCGCCGATGGCAAGCATGCTCTGGTCCAGTACAGCGGCAAGTTCGCCGTGGTCGAGCCCAAGCCTGACCAGGATCTGGCCAAGGCCACGCTGGATCTTTCGCAGATGAAGATGCTGATCGATCCGCCACGCGAATGGCGCCAGGAATTCGTCGATGGCTGGCGCATCCTGCGCGACTGGTTCTATGACCCGGGCGTGCATGGCGGCATTGAGCGCTGGAATGCGGTTCGCGCGCGCTACGAACCGCTGGTTGACTACGTCGCCAGCCGTCAGGATCTCGACTACCTGTTCCAGGAGCTGGTCGGCGAAGTCCAGTCGGGGCATGTCTATGTGCAGCAAGGCGATCAGCCGAAACTTGAACGCACGCCGGGTGGATTGCTCGGCGCCGAAATCGTGGCCGATGCTTCAGGCTACTTCCGCATTGCGCGCATCATGCCGGGGGCGAACTGGGATCCGCGCAACCGTTCGCCGCTGACCGAGCCCGGCGTGTCGATCCGCGAAGGTGATTTCATCCTCGCGGTCGATGGCGTCGACGCGCGGACGGTGAAGAATTTCTACCAGCTGTTGCAAGGCAAGGGCGGCCGCAAGGTCACGCTGCGCATCAACTCGCGGGCCGACGCGAATGGAAGCCGTGAACAACGCGTCGAGACCCTGACCTCCGAGTTGAACCTGCGCTATGCCGGCTGGGTGGCGGCGCGGCGCGCCCTGGTCGATCGCCTGTCGGCGGGCCGCATCGGATACATCCACCTGCCGAACACGGCCGTCGACGGCAACCGCGAACTGTTCCGCGGCATGCTTGCCTATGCCGACAAGGACGCGCTGATCATCGACGATCGCTACAACGGTGGCGGCTTCATTCCGGACCGAATGGTCGAACTGCTCGCGCGCAAGCCGCTCAACTACTGGAAGCGGCGCGGACTCGAGCCCGTCGCCACGCCGATGCTTTCGCACAACGGTCCGAAGGCGATGCTGATCAACGGGCTGTCGAGTTCGGGCGGCGATGCGCTGCCCTATTATTTCCGCAAGCTCGGCCTCGGCAAGCTGATCGGAACGCGCACCTGGGGTGGACTGATCGGCATCTCGGGCAATCCCTCGCTGGCCGACGGCGGCATCCTGCTCGCGGCGACCTTCCGTTTCATGGATACCGAAGGTCGATGGGCGATCGAGAACGAAGGGGTCAGTCCCGATATCGAGGTCATCGATCGGCCCGAGTTGCTCGCGGGCGGGCGTGATCCGAGTGTCGAGAAGGCCGTCGAGGAACTGCTGCGCGAACTTGCCGAGCATCCGCCCGTGAAGCCGGTCGCGCCGCCGGCGCCGACCGATTTCGGGGCGCCGTCACCACGCTGAACCGATGACGGGCTGCGCTATCCTGCGCAGCTCGTCCTTGTCCGGGGAGTTTTCGTCGATGCAGTGTTTCGTCTACAAGAGCCTGCGCATGGCCGATACCTATGTGTTTCTGCGCGAAGCCGAAGGTTTCGATGCGATGCCTGCCGCGCTCGCCGAGCAACTCGGTGAGCTTGCCTTTGTCATCGAGATCGAACTGTCGGCGCAGCGCAAGCTGGCTCGGGAGGACGTCGAGGTCGTCATGGTCAATCTCGAGGTGCAGGGATACCACCTGCAGTTCCCGCCGCCGCCGGAGTCGACCAGGGCGCCCTGAAGCAACTCTCGCGAACGCGCACCGCGAACCTGGCAAGGCGCGCGCAACGAGGTCTCGCGTGGATATACTCGCGTCATCGCGGCTCATGCTGCAGTCCGGCTGAACGTGTTGCTCGAAGCGCCCAAATCCTCCGTCAGCCGGTCGCCGTCACTGCTGCTCGGACTGGCCCGTTTCCTTCCGGCGCTTGTGTTGTTCGCAGCAGCGATCCCGCTGACGGGACCGATCGCCCTGATTCCGTTGCTCGCAGGCACTGTCCTCATGCTGACGGCGATCTGCGCCGGCATCGGATTCGAGATGGATTCCGGTTTCGTGCGCAGCGCGTCGCGTCGAGGTCTCGCCGGTCTGATCCTGCTGTGTGCCTATACCTTCTTCGTCGCCGCACTGCTCGGCGGGCCGGCATGGTGGCTTGCGCGCGAGCCCTCCCTGCTCGGTGCGCTCGTGCTGTCCGCGGCGCTGTTGATTGCGGTGCTGTCGTTGTGGCGGCTCTGGCCGGTTTTCGTCCTTCCGTACGTCTGGGACGACGCCTATGCAGGCGAACCGGGCTCGACGTCGACCCCGGGTGTGCTGCGCAGGTGCCTGGGGTTCGCGCGCCGTCTGACCGATGAGCACGATCTGTTCTTCAGCCATGGCCTTGTTTCCGCCCTGGCCATCCTGATCGTCAGCGCCGGCGCGCTGAGCCTGGCCGCGATCGGTGAGCGTCTCGAGTTCGAGATGCGCGTATCGGCCGTCGTCGTCTATGCGCTGGTGATTGTCCCGCTGGCCTGCCTGACCATCGCCACGCGATGTGCAAACGCGACGTTTGCCGATGCGCGCGCGCGCCGTGCGACGCTCATCCGGGGCAGCGATGATGGATTCTCGCGATCGCCTGCGCAGGCCGGGCTCGCGCCCGACGCCGGCATGTTCGATGCCAGCGCGACCCTGCTCGCCGCAGCGCGATCCGGCCAGATCGACCTGGCCCTTGCCGCGCTCGAGCGCGGGGCGAATCCCGATACGGCGCCTCTCGACGGCGAGCGCGACCAGCGCAGCGTCCTCATCCATGCGGTGATCCTTCCGGATCTGCGCCTGCTGCGCGCGCTGATCGCCCGCGGCGTAGACATCAACCGCAGCCACGCCGGCATGTCGCCGCTGATCGCGGCCACGCGGGACAGCTACCAGGGCCGACCCGACGCGATCATGACCCTGCTCGCCAACGGCGCCGATCCGAACGTCACCGACCAGGCGCAGAACGGGGCACTTCACCATGCCGCCCTGTGTGGCGAGCCGATTGTCGCGGCCTTGCTGCTCGATGCGGGCGTCGCGATCAATGCGGTCAATCGCGATGGCATGACTGCGCTCGGCATCGCCTGTGCCAATGGCAACTGGACTCTCGTCACGTTTCTGCTCGATCGTGGCGCGGCGCCCGAAGTCGATCATGCGCAGCCCGCCTTGCTGCTCGCCGCGGCGCCAACCGATGACGATCCGGCCGGCGTGCGCCTGCTGCTCAAGCGCAAGGTCAAGGTCGATGCGCGCGGCGTGCTGGATCGCACGGCGTTGATGGTCGCTGCGCTCAATGGCCATGCGCAAATCGCCGAGGTCCTGCTGGCTGCCGGCGCCGATGTCGAATTGCTCGATCGCAACGGCACCAATGCATTGATGGAGGCTGCGCGTTCGGGTTCGGTGGCGGTCATCCACGGACTTGGCAAGCGCAAGGTCGATCCGGACCGTGTCGATGCGCTCGGTCGCACCGCCTTGATGATCGCCTGCGGTGCGCGCGCAGGAATCGAGGAGACCGTGCGTGCGCTGCTCGCGATCGGCGCCGATCGCGGCATCGTCGCCAGTGATGGACGGCGTGCGGTCGAATTCGCGGCGGCCGCCGGCCGCTGGCCGATCGTGGCCTTGCTCGATCCCGACTTCGAGCTTCCCGGCAGCGTTTCCGTCGAGGCCACGGCCAGTGAGCAGGGCGGCGCATCACACCTGCTCGATGCGCTGCGCTTCGGGCACTGGAATGTCGCCGACGAACTGCGCGAGACAACCCAACTGCGGCCGGGCTCCGAGCTGGCCCGGTTGTACATGGGCCTGATCGAACCTGAGCACGAACGGGCGCGTGACTGGATCTGCAATCTCGGCTTGCGCTCCGATGTGCGCCTGGACAACGGGCAACTGCTGACCGACGCGCTGCTCGCCGGTCTTCCTGCCACCGCGTGCGCGCTGCGCCAGCTGTTGCGTCGTGGATTTCCGGTCGGCGGTGCATCGCTGATCGCGCGCGTACTCTCGATTGCGCCGGTCGGTGGCGACAACACCCAGCTCTGCGACCTGGCCGGCGAACTGATCGAACGCGGCGGCGATTGTTTCGGACGCGCGTCCGGCGAGGCGACTCCTCTGCACCTGGCCAGTGCGCTCGGCTGCGTCGATCTGGTCGAGCGGCTGCTTGCCAGCGGTAGCGACCCGAATGCACGCGATGCGCGCGGACGCATGCCGATGCACTATGCGTTGAAGGCATCGAGCGTTCACGCCGTCGCTGTTTCGCGTGTGCTGATTCGCCACGGAGCCGATCCGGAGCGCGCCGCCGCCAGCGGCGAAACCGGCCTCGGCCTGGCCCTGTCGCGTGCAGATCGCGATCTGGTCTACTGGCTCAACTGGCCGCGCTGGCGACTGCCCGGTCGCGCCCTGATCGGGGCGGATCTTCCCGCCGCAGCAGCGACCGGCGACATCGATGCGGTCGACAAGCTGGTCGCGCTCGGATTCCCGGTCGGCAGCGTCGACAGTCAGGGTGCGAGTGCGCTGATCCGTGCGGCGGGATCGGGATACGCCGCTTTGGTCGTGCGCTTGCTCGATGTCGGTGCCGACCCGACGCAGGCGTCCTATTCGGGCGCCACCTGTTTGTCTGCCGCCGTCGCGGCAAGGCGCGAGGCGGTCATGCGCACCTTGCTGCAACACGGGGTCGAAGCCGACCAGCGCCTGCCCGGCGGAGGCACGCCGTTGATGATCGCTGCGGCACTCGGCCTGCCGCGATTGGCCGAGCCGCTGCTCGAACGTGGCGCCGATCCGAATGCGGCGGATGACCGCGCGAACACCTCGTTGCAGGCTGCGGCACAGTTTGCATTCGACAGCCGCGACACGGCCGTGGCCGCCGAACTGCTTGAGTTGTTGCTGCGCCAGGGCGCACGGATCGATGCACGCAACCAGGGCGGCCAGGATGCCCTGCTGCTCCTGCTGGGTGCGCGTGCGGAACCGGGCGCGGCCTGCGATGCCCAGCATCTGGGCCGTCTGGCGACCTTGCTGATCGACAAGGGCGCGGCGGTCGACGGTCATGATTTGCGTGGAGTCAGTCCGCTGCACTGCTGCGCGATGCACGGCCTGCTCGGCGTCGCCCGCCTGCTCAAGTCACGCAACGCACCGATCGAACAGGTCGATGCGCTTGGCCGCACGGCCGGCGAGATTGCCGCCCTGCTCGGCTACGTCGATGTCGCCGCCGAGCTCGGCGTCGTGCGCAGTCCGGTGCCAGGCCCACGCATGACCCTGCGCAAGCGCGTGATCGACTGAAGCGCGGATCCGGCCGCGAATCCCGATTCCCGAATCCGCTACCATGCCGCCATGAGCAAATCCGGCACCACCCATTTCGGTTATCGTGATGTCGCCGAGGCCGACAAGGCCCGCCTGGTCGGCGAGGTATTCAGTTCGGTCGCGCGCAAGTACGACATCATGAATGACCTCATGTCATTCGGCGTGCATCGGCTGTGGAAGCGCCATTTCGTCGCGACGAGCGGGGTACGGCCGGGCGATGCGGTACTCGATCTCGCCGGTGGCACAGGAGATATCGCGGCCCTGCTGCTGCCGCGCGTCGGCGCCAAGGGTCGCATCGTCATCGCCGACATCAATGGCGACATGCTGCGCGTCGGGCGCGACCGCATGATCGATCGGGGCCTGCTGCGCGGACTCGATTACACCCAGGTCGATGCCGAGGCCTTGCCGTTTCCCGATCAGAGCTTCGACTGCGTGACGATGGCGTTCGGCTTGCGCAACGTGACGCGCAAGGAGAATGCGCTGAGCGAGATCCATCGCGTGCTCAAGGTCGGCGGGCGTGCCCTGGTCCTCGAGTTTTCTACGGTGCGCGAGCCGCTGCTCAAGCCGCTCTACGATTTCCATTCGTTCTCGGTGTTGCCGCGCATCGGCAGGCTCATCGCCGGTGATGAAGCAAGCTACCGCTACCTCGCCGAGTCGATTCGCAAACACCCCGACCAGGCCACCCTGAAGACAATGATGGAAGCCGCCGGCCTTGCCCGTGTCGATGTGCGCAACCTGTCGGCCGGTATCGTCGCAATCCACCGCGGTTACCGGATCTAGGGCGCCGCCGCGACGTTGCGGAGTCCTGCCGCATCCATCCGTGGATATGTATCGACCGCATCCATGCGGTCTCCATCCCCTGCGGGACCTTCCCCTGCTTGCAGGAGAAGCGCGGAGCTGAACTCGCGACGGTCAGGATCGTGTCGATCGTCGCGGCCAGGCACTACGTCCGCGAACGGGGGACGGGCTCAAACGAGAACGCCGCAGTCGGGCTGCGGCGTTCTACGAGATAAATAGCCGAACAAGGAGCGGATCGCATCCTGCGAACCGTTCTCCCCCTGTTCGACCAGGGGGACTGGAGTGACGGCTGTGCCGATCACTGGTGGTCAGGATGCCGCGGGAAAACCGGTTGCGATAGCTGTCAGTTTTGACAGCTAGTATTTGTCAGGAAAACATGCTAGGCGCCTGCCCGGCCTATCGTCCACGCAGAGGGATTTGCAGCCGATTCCCGACGAGCCCGGCAGGCTCGCGGAGATCGATCAGAGACCGATCAGCTGCAGGCTCATCGCTTTCGCGATCGCCTGGCGGCGGCCCATCACACCGAGCTTGCGCGCGGCGTTGTTGAGATGGAATGTGGCCGTGCGCTCACCGATGGTGAGCAGGCAGCCGATTTCCCAACTGGTCTTGCCCTCGGCGGCCCAGCGCAGGCAATCCAGCTCGCGTGTCGTGAGGTGCACGGATTCCGGTTCGGGCGATTCATGTCCGACCAGGCGCTGCCCCGCCTCATGCATGAATGAAGCGAGCAACTGCAGTTCACCGAGGCGAGCCAGATGATCGCCGACATGCGCCGTATCGCTGGTCGCCACCGAAACCATGCTGGAACGCCCGCCAGGACCATGGATCGGCAGGGCGATGCCGGCACGCAGGCCGTAGTCCGCCGCTTCCCTGAAGAATTCGGTGCGGTAGCCAGCCCGACGTGCGCGTGGATCGGCAGCCCAGAGGCAGGGTGTCGTATGGCGACGACAGTGGTCGACGACCGGGTCGATCTCGAAGTAGCCCTGGCGCCGGTAGTGCGCCATCCAATCGGCTGGATAGGCATTGAGTCGATCGGGCCACGCATGCGAGGACGAGCCGAGGGTATAGATCCAGTTGTCGAATCCAAGCCGACGCACCTGTTGCGCACTGCTCGCGCGCAGCTCGTCCGCCGAACGGCATTCAAGCAATTGCTGCAGGCTGTCCCACTGGACTGACATTCATTCGGCTCCCGACCGTGGTCAATATACTCCGCGTACGTCCGTTCATGCCAATAGCGCCGCCATCCGGCCACGGTTTGCGCGATCCGGCGACGTGGCGCCGATGGCATACTTGGGCGATAGCCACGGAGGAACCATGAAGCCCAATCCCTTGCTCGGCGTCGTCCTGTTCGTCGCCACGATCACCCCGCTGCATGCGGAGCCGGATCCGCACAGTTATGCGGAGCCGCTGAAAGTATCGATTTCCGCGCTCGATCTTGATCTCGCGGTCGATTTTTCGAAGCAGGAACTGGCCGGCCAGGCCGAGCTTTCGCTCGACTGGCACGATACCGCGGCGCGCACGCTGGTCCTCGACACGCGCGACCTGCACATCGATGCGATCGAAGCGATCGACGCGCGCGGTTCAGCGGCGGCAGTCAGCTACACCCTCGATGCGAACGATGCGATCCTCGGGTCGGCGTTGCGCATCGAAATGCGCGAAGCGTCGCCCAAGCTGCGCATCCGCTACCACACCTCGCCGAAGGCCTCGGGCCTGCAGTGGATGACGCCGCAGCAGACCGCGAGCGGCAAGCATCCCTTCATGTTCTCGCAGTCGCAGGCGATCCATGCGCGCAGCTGGATTCCGTTGCAGGACACGCCGTCGGTGCGCTTCACCTATACCGCGCACATCACGACGGCGAAGCCGTTGCGCGTCGTGATGAGCGCCGACAACGACGTCCATCACGTACTCGATGGGGACTATCGCTTCAGCATGAAGCAACCGATTCCGTCCTACCTCCTCGCGCTCGCGGTCGGCGAACTCGATGTCCGCGAAACAGGCCCGCGCACGGCCGTGTTCGCCGAGCCCAGTCTCGTGGTCAAGGCGGCGAAGGAGTTCGAGGACACCGAGAAGATGATCGCGGTGACCGAGCAGCTCTACGGGCCGTATCGCTGGGATCGCTACGACATCCTCGTGCTGCCGGCGAGTTTCCCGTTCGGTGGCATGGAGAACCCGCGCGTCACCTTTGCCACGCCGACCGTGATCGCCGGCGACAAGAGCCTGGTCGGCCTGATCGCGCACGAGCTGGCCCATTCGTGGTCGGGCAACCTCGTCACCAATGCCAATGCCCAGCACATGTGGCTCAACGAAGGTTTCACGACCTATGTCGAGAACCGCATCATCGAGTCGCTGTACGGCAAGGATGTCGCGACGATGCAACTGGTCGTCGACGATCAGGAGTTGCTTGTCGAAATGGCGGACATGAAGCCGCGCGAGCAGTTGCTGGTGTCCGACCTGACCGGCATTGATCCGGACGAGGGCCTGTCCGGCGTACCGTACGACAAGGGCCGCTGGTTCCTGCGTTTCCTCGAATCACGTTACGGACGCGCGGATTTCGATCCGTTCGTACGCGCCTACTTCGACCACTTCGCGTTCAAGAGCATCACGACGCGCGATTTCCTCGTTTACTACAGCGCGAACCTCGAAAAGCAGCATCCCGGCAAGGTCAGCGCCGCCGAGATCGACGAGTGGTTGCACCAGCCCGGCATTCCGGAAAGTGCACCGATCGCGCACTCGGATCGCTTCGACGCCGTCGACAAGGCGGCAACTGATTTCCTGGCCGGCAAGCTTGCGGCGAAAGCCATCCCGGCAAGGCAATGGGTGACCTCCGAATGGCTGCGCTTCATCAATGCCTTGCCGGCGAAACCCGATGCCGCACAGTTGGCCGCCCTCGACAAGGCGTGGAAACTGAGCGGGACCGGCAATGCCGAAATCGCCTTCCGCTGGTACGTGGCCACGGTACGCGCCGGCTACACCCAGGCGCGTCCGCAGATCGCGGCGTTCATCGAGCGCATCGGTCGACGCAAGCTCGTCGTGCCGATCTACGAGGAACTGGCCAAATCCGAAGACGGTAAGGCGTTCGCCAAAGAGGTCTATCGCAAGGCGAGGCCGGGCTATCATCCGATCACCCAGGCCAGCGTCGACAAGGCGCTCGGTCTGTAACGGATTTCAATTCATCGCATGTCGTTCCGGCACCCCGGCATTTGCCGGGGATGCCGGAACCGTCAACACGAGGCTCGCCGCAAGTCGCATGATCTCGGCACAAGCGCTCGATCGCGCCTGCTGGCGACGCTGTGCGAATACGCGAACAATGCGAGCTTGAGCACGGTCGCCGGGGCCGGTCAGTCGCCCCGATTCAATCGTTGCGGTAACGCGCATCACGCGCGGACAGCCGATCTCGTGATCGAGCGCATGCTCGAACGTATCGGACAGCAACTGGCGCTGCAGGTCGAGCGCGATGAACCGGGTGATGCATCACTCACATTGCATCGCGGCGGCAGCACTACTCCCGGCGACGATGCGTTGTGGAGATGTTGCCGAGGCGATGCGCACGGTGCAAGATGCGTGAGGCGTCCCGCCGCCATAGGGCGTTCGCGTCGGCCAATATCCAATCAAGCGTGTACGGCAACATTGCCCGGCGAATCGATATGAAACATATTGCAATGATTTCGTTTGTGTTGCTGAGTGGATGCGCCAGCATGCAATGGGGTGAGTTTGACGGCCAACGTAAGAAAATGGCCGACCCGGATGTCTATGACGTCATTGTTGTCGCGGTTGATGGGAGAGCGGATTTTGGCGGACGAACCAACTATCGTCTTCAGCCCGGCTTTCATCTGCTCCAGGTGGCCTCATCGAAGCAAGGTAATCATGGCGAGGTTTCAGTGATTCCGCTTCCGATCAGCGTGAAGCCATGCACGAGATACAGTTTCGCCGCGAAACACCATTCGCGCATTGGCATCGAAAACTGGGACCTGCTATCGACCGGTGAAACGCTCATGCCGGGCTGTGAGGAGCCTGCAAAAAAATAGTGGGCGCCACCACGCCCTCCTCGACAGCGCCGCGAACAGGCCGAGGCATTCTGCGACATCGTCAGGCAGCAGTCGGATTCCTCGCAGGAGTCCACTTGCGCCGACTGGGACAGCGCAGTGAAAAGTTCGATCTGGCCAACTTCAATTCCGGTCAAGTCGTCTCGACTCTTGCGAACTTGGGTGTTCCTGGCGGATTGATCATGGTGGCAGTCCAGTCTTCAAGCCGCTCACGCCGTGTGTGAAACAGCGTCAAGGCATCGAAGGCCCTGATGGAATCCGGGCGGCAAGCCAGGGTCAACTCGCCTGAAGCCAGGGGCAGCTCCAGCAGCACGATCAAGCCGATGTGCTGACGCATGCGACGGGTTCACGGCATCAGGCTACGCAGAAGTGAGGACGACCCCACTTCTCAACTTTTCCGGGGACGACCCCAAAACCGGGAGGTGGTCATGAACTGGTTCATACTCGTCATCGCTGGATTGTTCGAGATTGGCTGGGCTGTTGGTCTCAAATATACCGAAGGATTCACGCGCCTTTGGCCCACCGTCGGTACGGTTGCAGCGATGGTCATCAGCATGGGGCTGCTTGGTGTCGCGATGAGGTCGCTTCCGGTGGGCACGTCCTACGCGGTCTGGGTCGGCATCGGAATGGTCGGCACGGCACTATTCGGTATCGTGGTTTTCAATGACTCCGTGAATGTGTTGCGTATCGCGAGCCTCGCGCTCATCGTTGTCGGTGTGATTGGATTGAAAATTGCAACGCCGACCTGACAAATCGCTGCGGCAGACGGGGTCGTCTCTCCGGTTCGGTGGACGCACCGTCGTGTTGCGGACGGCTTGAATCAGCATCGCGCCTGCGCGGGACAGCCAAGGCGCTTTGCCATATTGCGAACAAAAGTGCAATGAGGACATTTTCCACCTGGTTGATCGCAACGGGCATCGTCTTTGTGGGAGCGTTCCCCGCATCGACGCATGCCGACGAACTCGCGGCCGGGGCTGAACTTCGCGCGGGAATGGAAGCGGCAGCCCAAGCGGAGGGGCTCGCCGGTGTTGTCTGGGCAACCATTACGCCAGGCGGGATTGCGACTGGCGCAATCGGGCTCGCAGATGCGGATCGCCAGGAGTTGCTTGCCGATGACAGCAAGGTCCAGACAGGCTCGATCGTCAAGACGCTCATCGCCGCAGGAATACTGCGCCTGGTCACGCAAGGAAGACTGACACTCGACAGCCCGGTGGCACCGCTGCTGCCGGGTCTCGCGTTCGACAACACCTGGGAGGCCAGCCATCCGGTCCTTGTACGGCATCTCCTGGATCACACCTCCGGGCTCGACGATGCCCGGCTGTGGCAGGTGTTCAGTCTCGATGCCGGGCCCGATACGCCGTTGAGCGCGAGCTTGCAGCGAGGTCCGTTGCGAATCCGGAATCGGCCGGGCAGCCGCATTTCCTACTCGAACCTCGGCTACACCCTGCTCGGGATGGTGATCGAACATGTTGCCGGCGAGCGCTATGAACCGTACCTCGACGCCCACCTGCTGCACCCGATCGGCATGCGCCAGAGCACGTTCCAGTTCGTGTCGCAGGAGGGACCGCATGCGGACAGCCGCCTGGCGATGGGGCATTTCGAGAACGGCGCGACCCAGCGTGCAGTTCCGCTGCATCTGCGTCCTGCCGGGCAGTTCAGTACCACCGCGTCGGACATGGGCCGCTTCGCGCGCTTCCTGATGGGCAACGGTGAAATCGATGGCAAGCCGTTCATCGCATCCGGACTGCTGCGGGCGATGGGAAGGCCGACGACCACCGACGCAGCCCTGGCCGGATTGGTCGACGCGGGATACGGGCTTGGCTTGAACAGCAGGGACCGGCATGGCGTCATCGGGAATTGCCATATCGGCACGACCGTGGGGTTCCGCGCAAACTTCTGCATTTTTCCCGATACCGGAAAGGCGTTCTTCGTCGCGATGAATGCCGACATCGAGACAGCGGACTACGATCGATTTGACGCCTTGCTGATCCGGGAACTCGGCATCGCAGCAGCGGCACCGTCGCCGGATGCGGCCCCGCCGAGCGGGATCGATGATTGGCGAGGCGTCTACGTGCTTGCTCCGGGCCGCACGGAAAGCTTCGCCTATCTCGATCGGATCCTGAACTTCGCGACTGTCCGATGGGACGGGCAGCGGCTCCAGCTGAATCCGTTCCAGGGTGCGACACGATCCTTGTTGCCCGCTGGGGGTTGGCTGTTCCGCGCGGAGGACAGGACGAGACCATCGCACGTGCTGCACGTTTCGGATGACGCGCGGCGAATCATCGCGGACGGCTTTCGCAGCTACGAGCAAGTCGGGTTGTTGCGCATGCTGCCGCTTTGGCTCAGTTTCGCTGCGGGAGTGCTTGGATTGGCGTATCTGCTCCTGATCGGCATCCTGCGCATGCTGCGCCGTCGATTGCGCGCTTCCGATCCGCTGCTCGCTGCGTTCCTCGCCGTCGTCGCGCTGTTTCTTCCGATACCGTTGTTCCTTGGCCAGTCGTTCCTGCAGCTCGGTGACCTGACTCCCGCAAGCGCGCTGCTGGCATTGGTGACAGGCATGCTGCCGTTCGCGATGCTGTTCGGGTTGTGGCGTTCGTCCGGTCGAGACGCAGCAGATCGAAGCGTGCGGCGCGAAAGGCTGGCGATGCTCGGCGTGCTTCAGTGGGTTGCCGTGCTTGCGGTCTGGGGGTTGGTACCGCTGCGCCTGTGGGTCTAGCAGCCCAGCTCAACCGCTCGTTCGAGCCCAGGTCGCTTTCCAGCACCAGCAACCCGGCAGGTTATGCTTGCGATGCTGTCGGCCGCGCCGCGCTGGTCGGCTTGACGCCGGTCCCAGGCAGCAATCCATCATCCCGGCGAGGTGGCGTTGTGCATGCCAGATCGTCTAGCCTGATTCTCTCGCTCGCTGGAATGGGCGGTGCGTTTGCGCAAGGCGCGACGCACCCCGCTGCTCCGGCAACTGCCATTAGCGCCACGGAAATCAACGCGGAAATGGAGCGGAAGAATACCGGCGCGCTCGCGGACTCCGTTCTGCGCGTGCTTCCCGTCGAGTCCGGCTACAACGTCGGAGTATCGGTTGTACGCCGCTCGCAGGTGGACGGAAAGACGCCGCCTGACGCCATCGTGCATGACGCGATCACCGAGGTGTATCAAGTAATCGAAGGCGGCGGCGTGCTTGTCACGGGAGGAGCGCTGGAAGCTCCGACACCCTTCCCGATCGACGGAGCCATCGTGCGTCAGATAATCGGGCCCAGTTCTTCCGGCACGGTGATCGTGGGCGGAACAAGACACAGGGTCGGTCCTGGCGACATCGTCGTCATCCCGCCGCACACGCCGCACGGATTTGTCGAGATCACCAGCGAGCGGATTGTCTACACGCTGATCCGCGTTGATCCGCAACAGCTCCTTGAGTTGCGCAGCGGGCCTGACCAGTGATCTTGCCATTGCCGCCTGGCGACTCGTTCAGACCGTTGCGTGCTGCGGCCTGACTCCGACGTCATGCGTCGACGGCATTCCACCGCTTGTTTCTCGCCGTGTTCGCATCGGGCTGTTGCATCCGCATCGAAGGGTCTCTCCAGCAGCTTCGTGCAGTCGCCGCAAACACGTCGATCTGCATGAACAGCCAGAGCCACAAGCGCATCCGCCGGGGCGTTGCGCGCGCGATCGGAATCATCGGTTCGGTGGCCATCATCGGAGCATGTTGGGTTTTCGGCGCTTCCGAATGGAAACTGCGTCGTGTCCACGACGTTCCGCTTGTCGGGATTCGAGACACGGCTGGCTCACCCGACCCTGCCGAAGGCGAGCGCATGGCCAGGATCGTGGGCTGCTGGTCGGGCTGTCACGGAGATACGGGACAGGGCGGGCAAATCGACATGGAGGGTTACTACCGCGTCACGGCGCCCACGCTTTCATCCGTGCTTCCGCTGTACAGCGATGCCGAACTGGTCCGGCTGGTGCGCTTCGGAGTCAAGCGTGATGGCAGCACGCTGCTGGGCATGACGTCCTATACCTTCTTTCCGCTTGGCGACGAGGATCTGGCCAACATCATTGTTCACCTGAGAAGGCAGCCGCTGCTGCCAGCCGTGCCGCGCGAACGCGCGATCACGTGGACCGCCCGGCTCAGGCTTGCGCAAGGAAAATGGCAGGTTGCCGCAGATCAGATCGATCCGGCGCGACCCCGCTGGGGCGAGCTGCCGCGAACAAGCGCTTTCGAGCGCGGGCGCTACCTGGCATCGATCACCTGTACCGAATGCCATGGGCTCGAATTTCGCGGAAACGAGTTCAATGACAACACCTACGACGGCGGTCCTTCGCTGGCGATCGTCGCGATCTACGACAGGGATGCGTTTCGCGAACTGATGCGCACCGGCAAATCCGTTGGCGGACGTGATCTTGGCGAGATGGCCTGGGTGGCGCGCAACGGATTTGTCCATTTCAAGAAAGGCGAAATCGATGACATCCGTACATTCCTCAGGACGTATCATGGTCTTCCGGAGGACGAGGGTGACCACTGACGAGGCGATGACTTGGCCATTCAGGCGGGTCGGATGAAGCGGCACTCCGCTGCCGGAGTCGCGTTGTCGCGCCGTCGTTCGATGCCGTGCCAATTCCCATTTCGGTCCGGAGTTTTCCGAATGTCGCCAAAGCAGCTCGTGCATGAACGGGTGTCCCGCTTCAACTCGGTGGATAGTGAAGGATTGGCTTCGCTCCATGCGCCGGATGCGATGAATCAACCAACTGGTCACGCAGCCACTGCCGGGTCGGGAAGCGATCCGAAGGATGTTCCTGATAGAGTTTGGTCGCGCGAAGATGGCCTGCATCGTCGAGAATCTCAGCGAGGACGGCGAACGGGCGATCCTCGAATGGTCGGGTCCGACTGGTCTCCTGGGTTGCGGATTCTTCCACGTCCGCAACGATCGGATCATTTTCCAGCGCGGCTATCCTGATCAGCTGTCATTCTTTGGTGCTCAGGGCATTCCGGTTCCAGCGGATTATCCGGGCGCCTGGCAATTCTTGGAGAGCAAAATGAAACGTGTAACCGGCATCGGCGGCATCTTCTTCAAATCGCAGGATCCAGAGCGTCTTGGCGCCTGGTATCGCGATCACCTTGGACTGGACGTGACCGAGTGGGGTGGCGCGATCTTTCAATGGGGAGGTCCCGACAGCGCGCCCGGAATGACGATCTGGAGCCCGTTTGGCCAGGACACGAAAAAAATGGAGCCGAGCTCCGCGCCGTTCATGATCAACTTTCGCGTGGCGGACCTCGGCGCGCTGCTTGCCGCGCTGCGCAGCGAAGGTTGCGAGGTCATCGACAACACCGAGCCTTCGGAATACGGCAAGTTCGCGTGGGTGATCGATCCAGAGGGCAACAAGATCGAACTCTGGGAGCCGCCCGCCGGCCAGTAAGGCCTGCGCTCCTCGCGTCGATTCGCCCGCACACGTTCGTCGAGTCCTACCCGGCGCTGCAGCGACGCTCACGCCGGGATCGGTGCGGGATCGTGCCTGCCTTTGCGTGCGCCTCGGGCAATCGCGATCGCGACGACGATCAAGCCCGTCGCCACCGCAAATGCGGTCTTCGTGCCCTGGTCGACAGCAGGTGCAAGCGCGCTGGCGAGGTCGCCCGTTCCTGCTGCGAGCGCGAAGACGGCGCCCATCAGCGAAGCGCCGCTGACGAGGCCGAGGTTGCGCGACATATTGAGCAATCCCGAGATGAGCCCGCGCTGGCCCGCGTCGACTCCGCTCATGACGGCGGTCGTGTTGGCGGCCTGGAAGACGGCATATCCGATCGTGACGACGACCATCGGCGCAACATAGCCGGCGATGCCCGCCGTCGCCGGGATCAGCGACAAGGCAAGACAGGCCGAGGCCATGCCGATCAGTCCGGCCAGGGCCATGCGTCGCGCGCCATGACGGTCGACCAGGTGACCGGCCGGCACGCCTGCCAGCGCCGCGGCGAGCGGACCTGCCGACATCACGAGTCCGATCGCGGCGGCATCGAG
>ENA-UOWO01000929-UOWO01000929.1-activated-sludge-metagenome-genome-assembly--contig:-NODE-929-length-40692-cov-9.465610_pt1 | contig 40692 bp, 38 predicted proteins | sample MGYA00238148_ERZ761564 | MGnify/ENA primary metagenome ERZ761564 (study PRJEB28885, sample SAMN05720194) | activated sludge metagenome | isolation source: Anaerobic digester | place: USA... | reverse complement strand
CGGCGATCCCACCGAAGGCGCCCTGCTCAAGGTAGCCGAGCCCCAGGGCAGGGGCCGCCGCGCCACCGACAAGCAAGCCGTCGAGAAGCTCCACGCGCGCGCGATCCACGACTTCGACGAGGCGCTCGTGCGCGAGACGGTCAAGCGGGCGGCCGGGGAATGGGTGGTCGTCGGCGACTTCATCGCCAATCCCGCCGCCGACGCGCTCCTGACCGTCGACATCGGCTCCCAGGAGATGGAGGCCCGCGTCATAATCACGCCGCCGCAGCCCGGCGGATGCGACCTGTCCAAGGACGTTATACTCGCCTACCTGCGCAACAACAAGGTCGTCTTCGGCGTGATCGAGGAGGCGCTCCAGGGCCTCGAGGATGCTCCTCGCTACAAGGAGCCTGTCCTCGTTGCCCAGGGACAGCGCGCCGTCAACGGCGACGATGCCCGCATCCAATTCCTGTTCGAGACCGACCGCACCAAGCTGAACCTCGAGGAGAAGAACGGCAAGGTGGACTACAAGGAGTTGCACCTCGTCCAGAACGTGGTCGAGGGGCAGGCCCTGGCCAAGAAGGTCCAGGCCAAGCAGGGCGTGCCGGGCCGTACCGTGACCGGCAAGCTCTTACCGGCCAAAAACGGCAAGGACCTGCCGCTTCCGCTCGGCAAGAACGTCCACGAGAGCGACGACGGCCTCACCGTCATAGCGGATGTCAACGGCGAGGCCACCTACATCAACAGCAAGATCAACGTCGAGACCGTCTATACCATCAACGGGGACGTCGACCTCAAGACCGGAAACCAGTTCTTCCTCGGCACCATAGTCGTCGTCGGCAACGTCGAGGACGGCTTCTCCGTCAAGGCCACCGGCAATATCGAAGTGCGCGGCAACGTCGGCAAGGCCGAGATCAGCGCCGAGGGCGACGTCATCGTCCACCAGGGCATCACCGGGAAGGGCGCGGGCGTGATCACGGCCGGCAAGAACGTCTGGGCCAAGTTCATCGAGAACGCGCAGCTCTACGCCGGCGAGAACGTCATCGTCCAGACCAGCATCATCAACTCGGAGATCACCGCCGAGAAGCGCATCCTGTGCTCCGGCCAGAAGCACGCCGCCATCATCGGAGGCCGCTACCGCGCCTGCGAGGAAATCAACGCCAAGTCGATCGGCTCGCCGTCGGGCGGTGCCGAGACGATACTCGAGGTCGGCAGCGACCCGAAGAGCAAGCTCAAGATGGACGAGCTTGACGGCAAGATGAAGCTGCTCCAGCGCCAGATCGACGAGCTGGACAAGAACATCTATACCCTGAACGAGACCAAACGCCAGCGCAAGACGCTTTCGGACGATAAGCAGGCTGTCCTGGACGAGCTGACCCACCGCCGTGACGAGCTCAAGCAGGAGTCCTCGTCGCTCAAGGACGAGTACGACGCCCTGCAGGCCTACCTGAACAACCTGAAGGTTCGCGGCAAGGTCAGCGTCTCGGGCAGGATCTACCCCGGCTCGGAGATCGTGATCCGCGACATCCGCGAGAAGATCAAGAACGAGTACAAGGGCCTGACCTTCTATCTCGAGAACATGATGATCAAGACCACGCGCTACGAGGAGTTCGACGACGAGATCCTCCGGAAAGGACCGCCGGATGCCCATAAAGCCGATTGACCTGCAGACCCTGTTCTTGCAGTTGTCCCAGGTCGGCAAGGAGCAGGCGGCGGCCAAGGACGGGGCACTGCTCCACGCCAACCTTCACGGCACCGTGGTGAAGCGGCTCGAGGACGAGGCCGCCAAGGCCGTACAACGGCCAAAGGACGACCAGGCCGCCGCCAAGTCGGTCAATGGCGACGGAGGTTCGGGCGTCGGCAGCCAGGGCGGCGAGCGACGCCGCGAGGAGACGCCGGCCGGGGACGACGAGGCCGAGACGATCAGCGACCCATCTCTCGGCGGCCACGTCGACATATCGGGATAATCGATGACGCCCCTGATCATAGCCCTGGCGGTCCAGGCTGTCGTCTCCGTCGCCCTCATCGCGTGGACCAGGGTCAAGGTCCGCCGTTTCCTCGGCGCAGACGAGGAGCTGGAGCGCATACGGCGCGAGATCGGTTCCCTGATCGTCGAGCTTGACGCGACCGCCGACCGGAACGTCACGGTGCTCGAGGACCGGCTCCGGGCCCTCAAGGATTCGCTCGCCGAGGCCGACAAACGTATCGCCCTCCTCGGCCAGGAACGGTCCAGGCGGCAGGCCGAGGCGGTCGTCTACGATAGGCTCGGTCGTGCCGGAGAGCCGCGTCGGCCGGTTCAGGCGCCGCAGGCCGCGTCTGAGTCGGCGCAGCCCCGTCAGGTCCTCGACGCCGATGAGCCACAGGTCCTTCGATCGTCCGAGAAGGAGACAGGGCCGCTGTCGGTCGGGCAGGCGGCTCCGTCGCCGATATCGGGCGCCCCCTCGGTTCCCTTCATCCGGTTCTCCGATAAGCCCCTCGCGACCGACGAGCCGTTCGCCGATAAGGTAGTATCGCTCGCCCGGAGGGGCTTCTCGAGCGATATCATCGCGGCCAGGCTCGGCGCGACCATCGCCGAGGTGGACCTGGCGCTCGCGATCGAACGGGAGCGAGAGGCTCGAACGAAGGAATAGCGGCGTGCGCGGCGTGATAGGCCTGGATTTCGGAACCACCAATACCCTCTGCGCCTGGATGGACGGCGATACGCCCATCATCGTACCGAACGACCGGGGAGAACGGGCGACGCCGTCCGTCGTCGCCGTGTCGGGATCCGGAGAAGCGCTCGTCGGCTCGTCCGCCCGTAACCAGGCCCTGGCCGATCCCGCCTCGGCCCTGTTCGGCGTCAAGCGTCTGCTCGGAAAGTCCCAGGCGCTCGTGTTCGGCGGGAGGGAGCGTGCGCCGGAGGAAGCCGCAGCGGCCATCATCGGTAAGGTCAAGCGCGACGCCGAGTCGTATCTAGGCTTCGAGGCGGACCGAGCCGTGATAACGGTGCCGGCCAGGTACGGCGACCGCCAGCGCAGGGCCGTCCGCGACGCCGCCGCGATGGCCGGCCTCAAGGCCGCCCGCGTGATGAACGAGCCGAGCGCCGCCGCCCTGGCCAAGGCCTGGCTGTCGGCCCGCGACGAATCGGAGCGGCTCGTCCTGGTGTACGACTTCGGCGGCGGCACCTTCGACGCCACCGCGCTGCGGGCCAGGGGCGGCTCGTGCTCGGTCCTGTCGAGCGAGGGCGACGACGCGCTCGGCGGCATGGATATCGACGCGGCGATCTACGAGACGGTGGCCGAGCGCTTCAGGCTCGAGTTCGGCATCGATCCGTCGGCCGATCCCTACCTGGCCAGGACCCTCGTCGACCTGTGCGAACGGGCCAAGATCGAGCTGTCGAGCCGCGACGAGGCGACGATAGCCGTGCCCTTCCTGCGCGGCGCCGGCGGCGTCGTCCACCCGAGCGTCCGACTGGAGCGAGCCGCCTTCGAGGCGATAGCCTCGCCGTTCATAGATCGTAGTCTGGCCCTCGTCGAGCGGGTGCTCCGCACCGCCAAGGCGGGAGTCCGCGACGTCGACGCGCTCGTACTATCCGGCGGCTCGAGCCGCATCCCCCTGGCCAAGCGCCGTCTCGCCGAGCTCCTGGGGCGCGACGCCGACCCCAGGATCAACCCCGAGGAGATAGTCGCGCTCGGGGCGGCCGTCGAGGCCGCTAGGATAGAGGGCCGGCTCAAGGGACTGTCCTTCACCGACGTCTGCTCGCGCACCTTCGGCCTCGAGATAGACGGCGGATCCTTCGTCCCGCTGATCGTGAAGGACGAGCCGCTGCCCGCCGTCGGCCGCCGCGTCTTTACCACGGTCGAGGACTACCAGCGCTCGGTCGAGCTGCACGTGCTCCAGGGCGAGTCGGAACGGGCCTCGGATAACGCCTCGGTAGGGCGTTTCCTCTTGCCGGGCATCCGCAAGGCGACCAGGGGCGAGCCCCGCATCGCCGTCGAATTCGCCATAGACGAGGGCGACATGATGATAGTCAGGGCCCGCGACCTGGATACGGGCGCGGAGCAGTCCATCGCGGTGTTCGACGGGGAGCGTGACTCGCGCTCGCCGCGCGACAGGGTGCTCGCCCTGGCGCAGATAGTCAGGCGGGAATCGGCGGAGGCCATCGTCGACGCGGCCCTGGGCGCCGAGATCGGGGACGTGCTGGCGATGGCCGAGTCATGCGGCGATGACGATGAGAAGGCCGCCATGGTCGCGACCCTGCTCGAGGGGCTCCTATCCGAGCTGTCCGCTAGGACGGGGCGTTCTGAAGCCGACGCTCGGCGACCGTCGGAGCTACCGTTCCGGGGCCGCGCGGCCGCGGGTGGCGCATGAGCGAGCGCGCGATGTACCTGGCGCTCGGCCTGGAGCCTGGGGCGCCGTCGGAGGAGATCAAGCGGGCGTATCGCAACCTGAGCCTGCGGCTGCACCCGGACGCGTCCGGCGATCCGTCGACGGCCCGACGCTTCTCGATGGTCGCCAAGGCCTACCAGACGCTCAGGGTCGCGGAGCGCGAGCGTCCGGCGACGTTGCGGCCACTCGAGGAGCCCGGACGAACCGACCTGTTCGCCCTCGGCGTCGAGCTGTCCACGCATCCCGACCCCGCGCGACGTCGGGCCGCGGCCAGGAGGCTCGGGCTGACCGGAAAGCGCAGCGCCTGGGTTTTCCTGCGCAAGGGGCTATACGACCGCGACGAAGAGGTGGCGGCCGCCTGCGTCAGGGCCGCCGCCGTGCTTGGGCTGGCCCAGGGCTCAGGCGAGGTAGCCGACGCCTACCAGCGCGGGGGGCCGGGCTTACGCGACGCCATGCTCGACGCGGCGAGGGCGACGCGCGACCCGCTCTTCTCTGCCGCCATCGAGGTCGCCAGGACCGACGAGGATCCCCGCCGACGCTCGATCGCCTACAGGCTCGCCATGGAGTCCAGCCAGTCGGCCGTCGCGCCGGCCCGGGGCGAGGAAGTCTCCTAGGCGCTCGTCTCGAGGCCGTAGTCCTGGATCTTCTGGTACAGGGTCTTCCTGCCTATCCCGAGGATCTCGGCCGTGCGGCTCTTATTCCCGCCCTGGGCGGCGAGCGTCTCCCGTATCAGGATGCGCTCCGCGTCGGCCAGGCTCGAGCCGGGCGGCACGCGGATGTCGCTATCGGAGGCGCTGGTACTCACCCCGGGCGGCAGATCGTCGAGCGTGACGAGTCCGCCCGAGGCCATCACGACCGCGCTCTCGATGCAGTTGCGCAGCTCGCGAACGTTGCCCGGCCAGGCATAGGCGTAGAGGGCGGCCCGCGCCTTGGGGTCGAAACCCTCGACTCCCTTGCCGTTGTCCTCGGCGAATTCCCTGAGGAAGGCACCAGCCAGGAGGGGAATGTCGTCCTTGCGCTCCCTGAGCGGCGGTACGTGGATATTGACGACGTTGAGCCTATAGTATAGATCTTCACGGAACTTCCCGGCCGCGATCTCGTCCTTCAGGTCGCGGTTCGTCGCGGCGACGACCCTTACGTCGGTCTCGATCGTCTCCTCGCCGCCGACGCGCTCGAAGCGCTTGTCCTGCAGCACCCGCAGTATCTTGATCTGCACGTTCTGGTTGATCTCGCCAATCTCATCGAGGAAGAGCGTGCCTTCGTTGGCGAGCTCGAAGCGGCCCTTCTTCCTGGCCTGGGCGCCGGTGAACGAACCCTTCTCGTGCCCGAACAGCTCGCTCTCCAGCAGGGACTCGGCGAGAGCCGCGCAGTGCACCTTGATGAACGGCCCGTCGGCTCGCGGCGACAGGTTGTGGATCGCGTCGGCGACCAGCTCCTTGCCGACGCCGGACTCGCCGGTTATCAGCACGCTCGCCTTGGTAGGAGCCACCCGGCGCACCAGCTCCATGATGCGGCTGATCGCGGGGCTCCTGCCGATGATGCTCGAGGTGCGCCGCTGCGTCTCTATCTCCTCGAGCAGCTCCTCGTTCCGCCTGGACAGCTCACGCCGCTCAAGGGCTCGCTTGACCAGGATCGACAGGTGATCGAGGTTGACCGGCTTCGTGATGAAGTCGTAGGCGCCGGAGCGCATCGCGTCGACGGCGTCCTCGACGGTGCCGTGGCCGGTCAACACGATGACCGGGACCGAGGGGTAGCGCGATACGACGTGCCTCAGCAGTTCGCCCCCGGAGAGGGCGGGCATGCGCAGGTCGGTGATGACGAGGTCGACGCCGCCGCGGTCCGCCAGCGCCACGCCCTCCCTGCCGTCGGCGGCAAGCTCGACGTCGTAGCCGTCCAGGCGCAGGTACTCGCCGAGACCCTCGCGTATGTTCTTCTCGTCGTCTACGACGAGTACGGTAAACCTCATCCTTCCTCCGTATCGGGTAGCGGCTCGTGCTCGCAAGCCTCGCCGTCGGGGCAGGCCCCGGTGATCATGCGGCGGTCTCGCTGCGGTATCGGTAGCGCAAGGACGAAGGTCGAGCCCTGGCCCGCCTTCGAGGTGACGGTGATGTCGCCGCCGTGCTCCTTGACTATCTTATAGGTCAGGGTCAGGCCGAGGCCGGTCCCGTTCTCTTTGGTCGTATAGTACGGTTCGAAGATCTTTCCGAGGCGATCCTCGGTGATGCCGACGCCCGTATCTGAGACGGTTATCCTGGCTTCCTCGGCCGAGGCTTCGCTCGTCAGCCGGAGCGATCCGCCGTCGGGCATGGCTGCGGCCGCGTTTTTGACCAGGTTGAGCAGGGCCTGCTTGAGGTAGCGCCGGTCGAACGGGAAGGGCGGTACGTCCTTCCCGTAGTCGACCGACAGCTCGATGCCGGCGCTTTCAACTTCGACGCGCATGAACTCGGCAAGCTCCCGCAGGAGCGCGTTCAGGTCGTCGTTGATGGGGGCTATGTCCATGGGCCGGACGGCGAACAGGAAGTCGACGACTATCTTGTTGAGGCGGTCGATCTCCTCGGTGACGACGTCGAGGTAGCGGCCTATCGGCGGCTCGTCGGCCAGGCCCTTGAGAGCCTTGCGCATGAGCTGGACGTGGATGCTGATGGAGCCGAGCGGGTTCTTGATCTCGTGCGCGACGCCGGCGGCCAGGGTCGTCAGCGACGCCAGGTTCTCGGCCCTGCGTAGCCTGGCCTCCCTGCGCCGCTTGTCGGTCGTCTCCTCGACGTGGATCAAGGTGCCGCGGATACGCTTGTCCCGGACGAGCGGGGTAACCGACACGGATATGATGCGCGTGCCGGCCTTGGCGTCGAGCGCGAATTCCCTGTCGATGACCGACTCCTCGCCGTTCAGCGCGGCGTCGAAGAAACCGGCGAGCTCATCGTCCCGCACGCTCTCCCAGAGCGGCAGGTCGAACAGCTCGGCCTGCGCCATCGGCAGGAGTCGCTCGGCGGCCTTGTTGACCAGGATGGGCGCGTGGTCCTCGTCGCAGACGACGATGCCGTCGAGCATCGAGTCGAGCACCGCGTCGAGCCGCTCGTTCTCGTCGGCCAGCACGCGCAGGAGCCCGCGGATGGACTCCTCGTTCATGCGGGAGACCTTCTCCATCGCCCGCTCGAGGAATTTCCTCATGGGCGGCCGTCCTGGCAACCGTCGGCGAAGGCGTCGGCCAGGCGCTCGACGAGGGCTGTCGGCTGGAGGTTGTATGACGAGTAGCGGATCATCGCGTCTCGCGCCAAGGACGCGTACAGCTCGGCGGCGCGCTGGGTCTCGAGCCCGGCGCCTGGTAGCCGGAGCATAGCCGCGAAGATCGAGCCGACCGAGTCCATCAGGGCGGGGAAGGCCCACGCGAAAGCCTCGTCGGCCGACCCGAAGTTGGCGGTGGCTGACTGGGCCGCGGCGATCGCCGCCTGGACCGGCCCGCCAGACGAGGCGAGCGACGATAGCGCTTCCTCGGTGAAGGGGCCGCGCCTCCGCTCGGCGGCCGCAACTATGGCCGCCGCCAAGTCCCTGGCCAGGCCGTCCACTGCGCCGGTCGACGACGGCCTGTAGCGGGAGACGTACTCGCCAAGCGTCGGGGCGCCGGCCGCGTCGTCCTTGAAGATGCGCTCGATCACGGCTCGGGCCTCGTCGCCCGTCCGCTGGGCGAAGCGATATGGTCTGACCCTCGAGAGTACGGTCGGTATCAGCGCCGCCTTACGGCTCGAGGTCAGGACGAACACGGCGTGCTCGGGCGGCTCCTCGAGTATTTTGAGCAGCGCGTTCCTTGAGGCGTCGAGCATGCGGTCCGCGTGCTCGATTATGATGGTCTTGCGCCTGCCGTAGGGCGCGAGCCTGGCCCAGAATTCCATGGCTCGAACCTGAAAAACCGGCGTGGCTGCCGGGAGCAGGTCCTCGAGCTTGGCGCAGACGCCGAGCAGCTTACCCGCTTCCTTGACGGCCTCGTCATCGGATAGGGCGCTCGAGCGGCACGTCGGGGAAGCCGGCGCGCAGGCGTCGACGCCCTCGAGAGCGGAACGCACCAGCGGCAGGGCCTTGGAGAGCCTCGCTTCCTCGCCGGCGTATAGCTCCTGGTCGAATCGCCTCGTCAGCTTCTTGACCGCACGGGTAAAGAAGAACCTCGAGCCCGAGCCGGGGGCGCGCTCCATCATGGCCGCGCCTATGGCGAGTTCCTCCCTGAAGGACTTGGGGCCGAGCAACAGCGTATCCTGGTGCGATAGCGTCCTGTGCCGTGAGCACTGCTGGCAGGGGCAGTTCCAGGCGGCATCGCGCTCGCAGGACAGAGCCCTGGACAGCTCGAGGGCGGAGCTGAGCTTCGCCGACAGGGGCGGGCCCTCGAACAGGAGCGAGCCTGGTAGGGCTCCCCGGTCCAGCTCGGCCTTGAGGGCCTCGGTCGCGTTAGGCTGCCACAGGATGTTCTCGAACATAGGGCTCAGCCGGAGATCGACGAGCGGGCGGCGGGTAGCGCCTCGACGACGAGCGGGAGGAGGAGCCTGGCGATCCAGCTTCCGTCGAGCAGGGCTTCGACGTCGAAGACCGGTTGGTAATGGAGAATCATAACGACGATGGCCGAGATGATCACGCCTTCGACGACGCCGAAGATAAGGCCGAGCACGCTGTCGAGTATGTCGAGGTTCAGGTTCTCGAGTACGCTACGGAGCGATTTCTCGACGATCTTGACGACGATGAATACGACGGCGAAGCTGGCCACGAAGCCGACGACGACCTCGAACCCGCCGAGCGGCTTCAGGTTCGATATCCAGGCGCCGACTGGTCGGAAGAAGAAAATACCGGCTAGGAGGCCGCCCACGACAGCCGCCATCGACAGTACCTCTCCGACGATGCCCCTGAACCAGCAACGAAGCGCGGCGATGGCGATGACGGCCAGCAATACGTAGTCTAGAACGTTCATCTCGTGCTTCCTTTCAGTACTCGATCGAGTATCATCCCGGCTATGGCGGCCGCGGCATCCGGCCTGGCGGTCTCGCCGGCGGCGGCGGCCATCGTCGACCTGGCCTCCGGATTGGACAGGAGTGGCGTCAGCGCGGCGAGCAGGGCCTCGGGCGTCGCCTCGTCGCCCGCCAGGCAGACGGCCCCGCCGCGCGACGCGAGCAGGCGCGCGTTCTCGACCTGGTCGCCGCGGCTACCCGAACCGAGCGGTATGAAGACCATCGGCTTGCCCGAGGCCGCGCCTTCCCAGAGCGTACCGGCGCCGGCCCTGCCGACTATCACGTCGGCCGCGGCATAGAGGTCGGGTAGCTCACCGGAGACGAACTCGAAGCCCTTGTAGTCGCCGTCCGCCGGCCTGCATACGGGGTTGCCCGGGCCGCACTGGTGGGCGACGCGAGCCTTGCCGGCCAGCGCCGGAAGGATAGCGCCGATCAGGTCGTTCACCTGCCGCGCGCCCTGGCTACCGCCGAGCGCGAGCACGATCGGCAGGTCGTCCGCGAAGCCGAGCCACCTGCGGCCTGCGGCCGCATTCCCGGCGCGGATAGCGCGCCGCACGGGGTTGCCGACGGCGATGGCGCGAGCGCGCTGGGACTCGGGTAGATCGTCGAGGGTGCGTTCCCAGCTGACCAGGATGCGCTCGGCCCGCCTGGCGTTGAGCCGCGTCGCCAGGCCGGTCGACAGGTCTGACTCGTGCGTGAACACCGGTATGCCGAGCGCCGCCGCCGCCATGCACGGCGGCACGCTGACATAGCCGCCCTTGGAGAACAGCAGGGCCGGCCGTAGCCCGCGTAGAACGCGCCTCGCGGCCAGGTAGCCAGCGACCACCTTGAAGGCATCGCCGACGTTCTCGAGCGACGCCGATCGGCGGAGCTTGCCGGATGGGATGGCGACGAACTCGACCCCAGCCGCCTCGACCGCCTGTCGCTCTACCTCCTTCCCGGAGCCTATCCAGACTATCCTGCCCGGCCACCGCACGCGCAGGGCCTCGATGACGGCCAGGCCGGGGAATACGTGGCCGCCGGTGCCGCCCCCCGTGAAGGCGATGCAGGCGCTGTCGCCACCGCGGGGGCTGGCGGAGCCGGCCGTCATTTCGTCGTCTCGGCTCATAGCGCGCCCAGGAGGCGGGCGTAGGCCGCCAGGGCCGGATCCGAGGGGCCTCCGTCCGCCAGTACCGAGCCGGTCAGTTTCTTGCCGAGCTGAACGCCCTCCTGGTCGAACGAGTTCAGGTTCCATGCGAAGCCCTGGAACATTACCTTGTTCTCGTAATGGGCGAGCAGGGCGCCGAGAGCGCCCGGGTCGAGCTCATCGCCGACTATCAACGAAGAAGGCCGGCCGCCGGGGAAGGCCTTGTTGGGGTCGTCGTCGTCCTTGCCGCAGGCGAAGGCGACGATCTGGGCGGCGAGGTTCGCGTTCAGCTTGCGCCGCGCGGTCGAACCCTGGAACTCCGGATCGAAGCCGCTCTGGTTCTTGCGGAAGCCGATGAACTGTAGCGGTACGATATCGGTGCCCTGATGGAGGAGTTGGTAGAACGAGTGCTGGCCGTTCGTGCCCGGCTCGCCGAATACCGCCGGGCCGCTCGGGATCGTCACGGGCTTACCGTAGCGGTCGACCCGTTTGCCGTTGGATTCCATGTCGAGCTGCTGGAGGTGGGCCGGGAAACGCGCCAGCGCCTGGGAGTAGGGCAAGACCGCTACGCTCGGGCGGCCGAGGACGTTCCGTTCGTAGATGCCGAGCATGGCGTCGAGCAGGGCCGCGTTCTTGGTAGGATCCGGCTCGAGCGCCAGTCGGTCGGCGTCGGCGGCGCCGTCGAGCAGGGCCTTGAAGGCGTCGGGGCCGAGGGCCAGCGATAGGACGACGGCGCCTACCGCGCTCGTGGCGCTGTAGCGGCCGCCTATGTAGTCGTCGATGTAGAACGAATCGAGGTAGCCGGCGTTGCGCGCCAGAGGGCTCGTCTCGCTGGTTACGGCGACGATATGCCGCGACGCGTCGACGCCGGGCCTCCTGCCGAGCCAGGACCGGACGAGAGCCTCGTTCGCGAGAGTCTCCTGGGTGGTGCCGCTTTTCGACACGAGTACGAACAGGCTCGTCTCCTGGTCGCAGCCGGACAGCACGCCGTTCGCGTCGTCGGGGTCGACGTTGCTGATGAAGGACGCCTCGAGCGCCAATTCGCCGCGCTCGGCGGCCCAGCGTTCGAGGGCCAGGTACAGCGCTCGCGGCCCCAGGTCGGAGCCGCCTATGCCTATCTGCACGACGCGCTCGAAGCGCTTGCCGGTCGAGCCGCGTAGCTCCCCGGAACGGACCATCGCGGCGAAGGCCGCGGCGCGAGAGCGCTCTCCCTCGTAGAAGGCCCGATAGTCGCGGCCGCCCTTGACGACGGGGCCGCAGGGAGTCCCGCGGGCCAGGTGGTGCAGCACCATGCGGCCTTCGCCGACGTTCATCACCTCGCCGGAGGCCAGGGCCCGGTACTGGTCGACCAGGCCGAGCTCGGTCGCCGCCGCCGCCAGCGAGGCTATCGTCCCGTCGTCGGCGTCCATCGCCGCGTAGGAGTAGCTGAGGCCCCCGCCGGCTGGCAGCGTCCTGGACGCGAGGCGCCCCGGGGTTAGGGCTCCGCGCAGGATCTCTGGCCGTCGCCTCACCAGCTCCCGCCAGCCGGCGAGCTCGTCGATACGCTTCCAACGTTCCATCGGGTATCCTTTCATCCGGGACCTTGGCTTCTGGCCGGATACGAGTGTTTCATTTCGATACGCTTATACTATGCTTAGCGGCACCTTTTTTCAATATAGAAAGCGAGCCGGGGATTCGTATACGGTTGCCGGAGTTTCTGGTATACTGGCGTCGTCGACACGCAATCGAACGACCTAATCGCAGGGGATGCCGATGCCGAAGCTAGCGACGTTCATAGAAAAAGAATTCATACTCAACCAGGTGCAGAAGTCCGGTAGCAGGGTGGTGGTCATAGGCTCGGGCAAGAGCGTCGACGGCCGGCTCAAGGCCTTCGATAAGGAGACGCTCAGCCTGAGCGCCACAGCGTCCGCAGCCGAGGCGTTCAAATCCTGGGACCCAGTCTCCGTCTTCCTATCGTACCAGAGCCAGCGAGTCACCTTCCCCGGCAAGGTCAAGCGCGTCGCCGGCGGCGAGATCGTCATCGGCCTGCCCGAGAACCTCGTCAAGGCCCCGCAGCGCAAGGCGGTCAGGGTGCCTCCTCCCAAAGACCTCAGGCTCGAATTCTACCTCCAGAACGAACGTATCCGCATCGATTGCCCCGAGTCTGAGGAATACTCAGAGCTCGAGATGCCCGCTCTGAGCGTCGGGTTCGACACCGAGTCCATCAACGGGCTACTCGCCAGCTTCCGCGATAAGGCGCAGCCGATGTTCTCCAAGAGCGGCATCCTCATGTTCAACAAGGGGCGCAAGCCCGAGAGCATCGAGGAACGGCTGATAGCCGAGACGGGCCGGACGCTGCTCATGACCAGCACCTCGAGCCCGCTCCCGGCCGTCGACCCCTACCCCGAGGGTCGGATCGTGACGCAGGCCATGGCCGACGCGTTCGAGGGGCCGTCGATCTTCGTCGAGGGCTCCGCCTTCGAACGGAGCCGCGCCGAGAAGGCCGCCGTCGGCATCGTCTCGGAGCTGTACTGCCCCATACTCTATTATCAGTACGTCGTCGGCTACATTTACCTGATGAATGACTCGTCCAAGAAGACCTGCCTCGACTATCGGGCCGTCGATTTCGCGTGGGAGTTCTCGCGCATCCTCGCCTATAGCCTGAAGTCCAACGACTACTTCAAGCTGTCCGAGGACTCGAAGCCGGATCCCTATACGCCTCAGGTCGTCGACCTATCGGCCGGAGGTTGCCTTCTGTCGATGCCGAAGTCGAGCTTCAAGGTCAAGCTCAAGAGCGGCGCGGTACTCGACATCCTGATCGGCAAGGATGGCGGAGGCTCGAGCGTCGCCATGAAAGGCCGAGTCGCGAGACGATTCGACGACCGGGATAACGAGTATTACGGCGTCGCCTTCATCAACGCCGAGCAGGACGCCTACAGCGAGCTACGCAGGTCGCTCTACGCCGATGAGTCGAACAGGTTCGCCTGCGACGAGGCTTCTCTGGAGCTGTGATCGGAGGTTCGGATGGATGCAGATTTCTCCGTCATGGGACGGCTACGGCTAGCCATGGCCGTGGCCTCCCGATGGGAGACCCTCGTCACGCTTGGCGCCTTCGTCGCGTTCTGGCTACTCCTGCGCTATATAGCAGATCCTTGGAGGCGGGACGATCGCAAGCCCCGGGGCGTAAAAAAAGCCAAGAAACCGTCTCCGACTCCGGTCGAACAGGCTATCGAGGCCGACGAGTCGGACGACGACGGGTTCCCGGACTGATAGCCCCTTTCCATGGCCAGCGGCTTCGGCGGCGTAGCAGACCCGCCCCGAGGGCGGCCGCGATCGCTTCTCCGGCCTCTTCGGTCGTCCAACCGGCCATCGTTCCGTGGCGCGGCGCGACCGCGGTTCCCTGTGCGCCGACGGCGAACGCGGCCAGGCCCGTCGCGTCGAAGCGCCGTGGGTGACGCGCCGCGATCGCGGCTAGCTCGGCGGCGCCGGGAGCGTCTTCGATAGCCGTCCCGTCGCAGCGGTCGCAGGACGAACAGGCCGTCTCTGCCGCCTCGGGATAGCCTAGGACTCCCAGCAGGAACGACCTCCTGCAGCCGTAGCGCCCGGTTGCGTAGCGCCGCATCGCCTCGGACCTGGCCTCGGCCGATACCGGCTCCGGGCCTAGCCTCGGTTCATAGTCGCCTCGTGTGCGGCTCCCGGGCTCGAGCTTATGGATGAGCAGAGCCTCGCTCTGCTCGCCGTCCCTGCCGGCTCGCCCCGATTCCTGGAGATAGGCCTCTACCGAAGCCGGCCGCCCATAATGCACGACCGAGCGGACGTTCGGCTTGTCCATGCCCATACCGTAGGCGCACGTGCTTACGAGGACGCCGTCGTCGGAGCCCATGAACCATGCCTCGACGGCCGCGCGCTCGGCCTTCTCGAGCCCGGCGTGGTAGAAGCGGCAGTCGAGGCCTGAGCGCGAGCCTATCAAGTCCTCCGCTATGATTTGGACGCCATGGCGGGATCGGGCGAACACGATCAGCGGCTTCGGCATGGTAGCCACGGCCGCCCGTAGTTCCCGGCGCATCGACAGGGCCGGCTTGACGCTGTAGCGTATGTTCGGCCTGTCAGGAGCGCCCGCGACGAGCCTGTATGGCTCGCCGCCGAAAAGCGCCTCCGCGATGCGCGTGAGTATGGGAGGAGAGGCCGTCGCGGTGAAGGCCGTGACGACGCGCGGCTTTATGGACCTGATCGCTTCTCCGAGCGATAGATAGGCTGGCCTGAAACTGTCGCCCCATTCGGCGACGCAATGGGCCTCGTCTATCACGAAGTGCGACGGCTTGGCTTCCGCTAGCGCCTTCGCCACGCTGGGCGTCCGTAGCGTCTCTGGATTGGTTATGATGAAACGGGCTGTGCCCGATCGTACCGATTCGAGGGCGGCGCGCCTCTCGTTCGCCGACATGCCACCTCGCAGCGTCGCCGCGACCATGCCGGAGCTCTTGAGCCTCCTGGCCTGATCGGCCATGAGGCCGAGCAGGGGATAGACGACGAGCGTCGGCCCGGGGCAGAGGGTCGCCGGTAGCTGAAAGCAGAGGCTCTTTCCGGAACCCGTGGGCAGGATGACTATCTGCCTGGTAGGGCCATCATCGTCTGTCGCCGTTCCCGCTGAGTCGAGCACGTTCGCTATGACGAGGCGCTGATACGGATAGAGGTAGGCCACTCCGAAATGTTCCGCCGCGTACGTCCCAATGGGATCATCGGTCTTCATGCGGACTATACGCCGCTCGGAGCATCGGTGATTGTCCGCGTCGACCCGCGGCCGCCTCAGCTAGCCATGAAATCGGCGGCGGAGGGGCATATCCCGGCCAGCGGGCACTCGGCGCACAGAGGTCTCCTGGCACGGCAGACGTACTTGCCGTGGCGGTTGAGAGCGTAGGAAAACGCGGTCCACATCGACTCGGGCAGGGCCGCGCCGAGCATCCGTTCGCTCTTGCCCGGGTCGTCGGTAGGGGCCAGCCCTAGCCGCCTCGCCGTCCTGAGCACGTGCGTGTCGACGACTATGCCTGGTTTGCCGAAGCAGACGCTGACGATCAGGTTCGCCGTCTTGCGGCCGACGCCGGGCAGCTTGACCAACTCCTCGATGGTATCGGGCACGGTTCCGCCGAGATCCCGGGCGATGATGGTTGCGGCTCCGACTATATTCGCGGCCTTGGCGCGGAAGAAGCCGGTGGTACGTACGAGCGACTCCACGTCCGCCAGGCTTGCTTCGGCCAAGTCTCCGGGCGTCGGATACGCCTCGAACAGGGCGGGCGTCACCTTATTCACCTGCTCGTCGGTGCATTGTGCCGAAAGTATCACCGCGATCAGCAGCTCGAAGCAGTTGCGGTAGCTTAGGGCTGAACCGCGGTCGGGCCAGATAGGAACGAGCGTGTCATAGAGTATACGGGCGTCGGGTCGCGTCGAGTAGTCCATGCATGGAATATCGCATCGGGGCTTTCCCTTGGCAAGCCGCGGCCGCTACCCAGGCCGTACCGGGCTTGGAGTAAACACATTGCGAATTAGCCTCGGCCGTTTTATACTATCCATACTGGGCTGGCCGCTATCGTGGTTCGCCCGGTATGGAGGAAGCATGAAACGATTCTTGATTATCCTCATCGCTGTATCCATAGCGGCTGGAGCCTTCGCGCAGGGTGCTACCGGCTCCTCCGGCGATTCGGGCCGCGACAAAGTAGGGAATGCCGTGATGGAGTCCGATCTCTATCCGGTACGCGTCGACGTCTCGAGGGTATATTCCCACGCTCAGGGCTATAGGGTCGTCTATAGGAAGGGGGCTACCTCGTTCGCCGAGGTATACATACCGGTCGAATGGTTCGTTGCAGGTGGCAAGGGCATGCTACTGCGTGGGCGCGGGCCCCAGTATCCGTATATGGTCGTCTACTATCGCCCCGACGGCGGTTTCAGCCATGTCAAGCTATTCGTACTGGCCAACATGCGCGACGCGAGCTGGGGCGTCATAGAAGGCGACCCGGGAGACCGGTTCAAGGTCGATTCGATCAAGCTCGAGTTCTAAGGCGGCCTAGCCCGACCATCAGCTCTTCGATATACTAGGGCGACCCCAAGCCGGTGGCCGGGGTCGCCCATTCGCGCGGCAGGCAACTCAACTATCCAGGATGTATCGTGACGCAGGAAAAGCTCATTCAGGGATCAGGTATTCTTCGGTTCATCGATACGCACGGCCGCTTCATACTGGTCGGCCACAAGGAACCGGACGGCGACTGCGTCGGTAGCCAGCTGGCGCTCGCTTCGTTCCTCGAGCGGATCGGCAAGCGCGTCTATCTCCTATCGTCCGGCCCGTTCACCAGGACCGAGATATCGGGCTACGCGTCCCGCTTCTCGGACAAGGCCGATCCCTCCATGGCGGGCGAGGGGAGCGCGATCATCGTCCTCGACTGCTCGTCCTTATCCAGGATAGGCGACATCCGGCTGAGCCTGCCCGAGGGACTGCCTCTGGCCTTCATAGACCATCATGCCTCCGGCAACGCGTCGGGCGATGCGGTGCTCGTCGACCCGAGGGCTCCCGCCGTTACCTATCTCGTGCAGTCCATCATCGAGGCCCATTCGGGGCGGCCGACCAAGGAGGAAGCCGAGCTGCTACTCTTTGGCCTATGTACCGATACCGGGTTCTTCAGGCACCTGGACGAGACTTCCGGCGACGTCTTCGCATCCGTCGGCCGCCTCGTCGAGGCAGGCGCCTCGCCGAAGCGAGCCTTCGACATGATGAACGGCGGCAAGCCCTTCGCCTCCAGGAAGCTGATGGGCGAGCTCCTGTCGAAGGCCGAGACGCGCTACGACGGTAAGCTGATCGTTACCAGCATGAGCCTGGCTGACCAGGAACGCTACGGTCTCGTCGGCCGCGACTCCGACATGCTGTACCAGTTGCTGCTCACCGTCGCCGGTATGGAAGTGGCCGTAGTCGTCAGGCAGGAGAGCCCGACAGATTGCACCGTCGGTTTCAGGTCGAGGGAGGCCGTCGATGTCGCTTCGGTCGCAGCGTCGTTTGGCGGAGGCGGGCATCGCCTAGCCGCCGGGCTCCACATAACCGGCCAGGCCGCCGATATAGTCGAGCGGGTTATCGAAGCCTTCAAACCGCTGCTGGCGTAGGCGAATGTAACTACTTGTAACAGCCGAATCGATGCCGTCGGGATTTAGCATCTCGGCGGCCTTTACTTTTGGCTCGTAAGTCGATGCTGAGGCATTACTTGGATCTCGATCAAGGGATAGCCACCTCCATGTAGGTACGCTTCTTGCAATAACTGATTTCAGCTATTGTCGGCGTTCTTCACAGAAACGAGGTGCGTCTATGTCTAATGAGGAGCTGAACGACCTGGTCGATCGGAAGAAGCACGGCGAGTTGGGCTTGGAACGGCGCATCCTGGAGCTGATGGCTACGGATGTCTATAAGCGGCCTTGGGTCTACGGACTCAAGTCGGAAGACGAGGTCGGCGAGGTGTTCGTACGCTACTGGACCAGGATAGGCAACCTGGCCAATCGCTACGAGGATACCGGCTATCGCTTCGAGGCCTTCGCGATCAGCTCGTTCCGGTACATGGCCCTTTCGCTCAAGAGGCAGCGCGTCTGCCGCTATGATAGGGACGGCGCCGTCATCGACGACGAGGTCTTCGAAGCCTGGGAAGACCTACGGCGTTGCGAGTACTCAGCCCCCGACGACGATATCCCTGGCAGTACCGGACCGGCGTTCCCCTGCAGGGACGATGTAGGGGTAGTCGCCACTTCTTTCAGGCGACGTATCGTGTTCCTTTGCGTCAAGTGCGCGCATCTCCTCGACGACGGCCAGGTCGCCGCGATAGCCGAAGAGATGGGCTTCGACCTCGCCGAGCTGCTCGGCCTCCTCGAACGGGCGCGGAACGCTTACCCCGTGATAAACCCGCGCATCGCCTCGAAGCGTCGGGGCAGGAACGTGGCGTGGATCAGGATGGGAGCCGCGGCGCGTAGGCTCGCGCGCGAGGCGGACGAGGACACCAGGCGATATCTACGCGGCACCGTGGAACGGGAGCGTGGACTGTACCTCCGGGCCGCTCGGCGGATCGCCCATATGAACAGGCTCATACCTAACAAGGCCGTCGCGGAACTGCTCGGCATACCCAAGGGCACCGTCGACTGCGGCGTCGGTCGCGTGCTCAGGATGTACTCGGGCTATTCGTAGACCTGTTCGAAGGGCTAGAATGCCGGACGGAGGAACGATGACCATCTACATAGCGACCGGCAACGCCCATAAGCTCGACGAGATACGCCCGGCCCTGCCGGGCGTCGACGTACGACTACCGTCGGACGCGGGCGTCGACTTCGACTACGAGGAGACAGCCGACGATTTCATCGGCAATTCCGTGGGCAAGGCCCTGGCCCTCTGGCACGCGGTCGGGGCCCCGGTCCTCGCCGACGATTCTGGCCTCTGCGTCGACGCGCTCGGCGGCAGGCCGGGAGTGCTGTCGGCGCGCTACGGCTCCCCTGACGGCGTAACGCCGCTCGGCGCCGCCGAGCGCAACGCGCGGTTACTCGGAGAGATGCGCGGACGGAGCGACCGCTCCTGCCGTTTCGTATGCTGCATGACGCTGGTCCTGTCTAGGGATAGGTTCTTCGTGATTCAGGAGGCCTGCGAGGGCGTCCTGCTCGAAGAACCACGGGGATCCGGCGGTTTCGGCTATGACCCGTTGGTACTGCTACCCGAACTCGGCCGTAGCGTCGCGGAGCTGTCGGTCGAGGAAAAGAACCGAGTGTCGCATCGCGGAAGGGCCCTCGTCCGGGTCTCGTCGCTACTGGGTAGCCTGGTCGCGGCTCCATAATCCGGCGACCGACTCGCGGCCCCAAAAAAAAGGCCGGCAGCTCTACCGAGCGCCGGCCTTCTTCGTTACGCTCCCGCGGGCGCAAGCCCCGGGGCGTTACTCCTTGATACCGTACTTCCTGCGGAAGCGGTCGATGCGTCCTGCAGTGTCTACGAGCTTCTGCTTTCCGGTAAAGAAGGGGTGGCAGGCGGAGCAAATTTCCACCTGGATATTCTTTACCGTCGAACGGGTCTCAATGACATTGCCGCACGCGCACGTGATCGTGGTGAACTCGTACTTGGGATGTATCCCGCTCTTCATCGTGATCTCCTCGCGTGCCGCTCATACATGCCAGAATACCGGCTTGATGACGGCTAAAAGTCAGGTCCCGCCGACTCAGGAATCGCCTAAGGGCGTATTCATGGATCGTAGGAATGCCTCATTATTCTTAGTTTTGGACATCTTGTCAATCAGCAGCTCGGTAGCCTCGAGGTCGTCCATCGGGCTCAGGGCCTTGCGTAGTATCCATATCTTCTGGAGCTCGTCCGAGGCGAGGAGTAGCTCCTCCTTGCGGGTGCTCGACTTCTTGACGTTGATCGCTGGAAAGAGCCTACGGTCCGACATCCGCCTGTCCAGGTTGATCTCCATATTGCCGGTGCCCTTAAATTCCTCGAAGATCACCTCGTCCATCCTGGAACCCGTGTCGACGAGGGCCGTCGCGATGATGGTCAACGAGCCGCCGCCCTCTATGTTGCGCGCGGCGCCGAAGAATCGCTTGGGCTTGTGGAGGGCGTTCGAGTCGACGCCGCCTGACAGTATCTTGCCGGAGGTCGGCACGGTCTGGTTATAGGCCCGCGCAAGCCTCGTGATCGAGTCGAGCAGGATCACGACGTCCTTGCCGTGTTCGACGAGGCGCTTGGCCTTGTCCAAGACCATCTCGGAGACCTGTACGTGGCGGGTGGCCTGCTCGTCGAAGGTCGACGATATGACCTCCGCCTTGACGGTGCGTTCCATGTCGGTCACCTCCTCCGGCCGCTCGTCGATGAGCAGCACGATCAGGTAGACTTCCGGGTGGTTGGCCGTGATGGCATTGGCTATCTTTTGTAGAAGTATCGTCTTACCGGTCTTCGGCGGGGAGACGATCAGCGCTCGCTGTCCCTTGCCGATCGGACAGAACAGGTTGATGATGCGCGTGGAGGTCTCGGCCGTGGTCGTCTCGAGGTTGAGACGCTGGTTTGGATAGAGCGGAGTCAGGTTCTCGAACGGTATGCGATTCTGGGCGACGGCCGGCTCGTCGAAGTTGACCTGCTCGACGCGGAGCATGGCGAAGAATCGCTCGCCTTCCTTGGGGCTACGGATCTGTCCGAAGACGGTATCGCCGGTCTTCAGGTTGAAGAGCCTGATCTGGGACGGGCTGATGTAGATATCGTCCGAGGCGGGCAGGTAGCTGTTCTGGGGAGAACGCAGGAAGCCGTAACCGTCCGGCAGTATCTCGAGCGAGCCATAGGCGTAGATGATGCCGCCGCGCTCGGTATGGGCCTTCAGAATTTGGAAGATGAGTTCCTGTTTTTTCAGGACCATCATCTCCTCGTGGTTCAAGCCAGTACCGCCACCGAGTTCGCGTAGCTCCTTGAAGCCCATGCTCGTTAGCTCGTTGATGGACAGCTTGGATCGGGCCTCGCCTTGCTCCTGCTTCGGCGCGTCCTCCTTGGCTTTTTCGAAGCTCTCCTGCTTGCGTACGAAGCCGGGCACTAAGCCGCCTCGGCCTTCGAAACGGCGGCCTTCGTCAGCCTCGTGGCGCTGGCTGTGCGAGAAGCCCGCGTGGGCTCCATTGGACGGCGGATAGCCGCCTTGCGTGGTCGCGGCTTCCGGCTCCGTCGCAACTTGGACCTGGGGTTGAGCGGGCGACTGCTCGTCTTGCTTGACGACGGGGCGGCGTACGATGCGCTTGCGCGGAGCCGGCTTGGCCGTCCCGTCGTCGCGATCCGACTGCTCTAGGCTTTCTGTGCTGATCTCCAAACCAAGTTCTCCTTGGGGCTTCGCTTCGGGCGCTCCGGACGAAGTCTCGTCCGACTGGCTCTTGCGTAGAATTGCCATCAGTTACTCCAATAGGTTGTGTGAGCCGACCGGGATCGTCGCGGGCGCCATACGCCCGAGACCGCGCGTTTCCGTGCGGTTCGGTTGGCTCGGGAGGCGTGCTTCCGAGCGTCCCTGATTCTGTCTATGCTTTTTCCGTTTCCGGTCGGAAGATAGCGGCGGCGGCCATGAGCCTAACGCCGACGCGCTGAATAGCGCTGTCAATGTACCTTGCCTAAACGATACTCCCGCATTCCACGGATTGTCAAGCTCGATCGTACGCGTCGGCTATCTCGGCGATCCGCCGTAGCGCATGGGTCGCGGCGGCCGTCCGTATCTCCGACCGGTCTCCATGAAAGAAGAGCCGCTCCGCCGATGCCGCCGCAGGCGAGACGTAGCCGAAGCAGACCGTACCGACCGGTTTCTCGTCGCTACCGCCGCCAGGCCCGGCTACGCCCGTTATCGAGAACGCGAAGTCCGAACCGAAGGCCGCCGCCGCTCCTCTAGCCATGGCGAGGGCCGTCTCCTCCGATACGGCGCCGAACGCCGCGAGTATGCCTTCATCGACGCCGAGGAGACCGCGCTTCGCCTCGTTCGAGTATGATACGACGCAACCGAGGAAGAAGGACGAGGCTCCGGCAATAGCGCTAATTGCGGCGGAAGCTAGGCCCCCGGTACACGATTCGGCGCAGGCGAGGGTGGCTCGGCCGGCGTTCATGACGGCGGCGAGAGCCCCCGAGGCGCTCTCGATCGGCGCGCCTTCCGCCATCTCAGGACTCGGCCGGGGCCTTGGCCGCGAACGGGTCGAACGCCTCGGGGTCACGGACCATCTCGCAACGGCCCTCGAACAGCACGCCATCGGCTATCCTGAGCCTAGCCGTCTTGACGTTGCCGCGTACCTGGGCGCTCGAGCGTAGCTCCACCTTGTCGACGGCTTCTATGTCGCCGCGGACGGAGCCTGCGACGACGATGCTCATCGCCCGTATCCTCCCTACGTTCACCGTCGCGCCCTCGTCGATATAGAGGGCGCCCTTCGCGTCGATGTCGCCGTCGAAGCTACCGCGGATCATGAGGCTCGTGTCGAATTTTAGCGTTCCGGAGAAGCTCGTCGAGCCTCCGAGTACGGTCACTACGTCCGCCGCGTTGCGGATCGATGATTGTTTTGGCATCCAGGCCTCGGCTCCCTATTTGTGCTTCATGACGAAGACGCCGTCCCAATCCTCGTCGGGCGGATCGATCACGTAATGGTCGCATCGGTCGAGATACACCTTCGACGGACCGTCGGTCGGGTCGATCTTGAGCGCTTCGTCGAATTTATCTGCCGCGTCGGAGAAGCGCATCAGCTTATACAACTTCCTGCCCTCGGCGAACAGGTCGAGGACGCGTCTCTTGTCTTCGCTGATCATACCGGCTCCTTCCGCCCCGCCGTCGCTACGACTCGGCGCGATGGGGCTTGCCTCGTAGCGTCTTGATATCGCTCGCCTTGTTGCGGAGCTCTGCGTACTCGGAGGAGAACGAGCCGAACCTGGAGTCGAGCTCCACTAGTGCGGCCCTCGTCTTGGCCGCCAGCTCCTTAGCTGTAACCAGGTCTGACGCGGACCCTATCTGCTCGAGCGATCGTTTCGTCGAGGCTATCGCCTTCTGCATCTCGGCTACGGCCCTCTCGCCGACGATGATGCTCTGTTCCCGGTTCTCTATTTGTTTTACGAGTTCGTACGAGCGCAGGATGGCCCGGATTCTGGCCAGGACCTCGGCGAAGTTGAACGGCTTTGTAATGTAGTCGTCTGCTCCGAGCTCGAGCCCTTCTACCTTGTCCTTGACGTCGTCGAGGGCCGAGAACATGATGATGGGGATTTCCGAGAATTCTGCGTACTCCGGCGACGACTTGATGATCTTGGTCACTTCCCAGCCCGACAACTTGGGCATGATGTTATCGAGGATGATCAGGTCGGGGCGCAGGCGCCTGACGGCCTCGAGGGCTTCCTGCCCGTTCTCCGCCTTATGGACCGCGAACCCGAGCTTTGACAGCATTACATCGAAGAACTCGAGGTTTATCTGCTCGTCGTCGACGACGAGTATGCGTTTTTTATTGCTCACGTGGAACCCCGTTCGCCGTTCTGGATCGATCGCCGAGCGCGCGAGGCCATATAAGCCGGCGCCATGATACGGCCATTTTCCTATACGGATCGCTTCTTGTCAATGCGCAAGCCCTATCGGGGTCGTCGACGTGCGCAGAGTGTGGATAGGAGCGCGGCGAGGAGGGGTATGGCAAGGTCGAAATACATGCCGCCGGCCTCGTAAGCGGTCCGGGTCCCGGCCGCAAGCGTCACGTCGGCGTACAGCACTCCGGGCTCGAACGGCGCCAGCTCACCCACGACGGCGCCGTCCGGCGCGATGGCCGCGGTGGAGCCGGTATCGGCTACTCGTAGCACGATCGAGCCGGTCTCGGCCGCCCTGTACCTCGACATGGCGAGGTGTTGCGCCTGCATCGAAGCCGAACCAGCCCAGGAGTCTTTCGTGAGTACGATGAAGAAGTCCGGTTCTTCGAATGAGGCGAAGTACCTGGCGAATGAGTCCTCGAAGCAGATGGGGGCGGCGAAGCGGGCGTCGCCCAGTTCGATGAGCCCGGCTTCGGAGCCGGGCGTCCAATATGGGCCGAAGGTCGCTATGACGCGTCGGTCGAGCGACGGCAAGGCTCGACCGAACCATGCCGGCATGTACTCCGAGAACGGTACGAGCTTGGCCTTGTCGTACCTGGCTATGGCCGCCCCGGAGACGAAGAGCAGGGCCGAGTTATGCTCGACGCGCCTGGCGCGGTCGTCGGGATCGGCGTAGCCATTCCCGACCAGTAGCGGTACGGGGTAGGCAGACAGGAATCGATCGACGTCCGAAACGAACTCGTAGGTTAGGCGATCTGGCCTCTGCTTGAGGTGCCAGGCTATGGGGGGGACGACGGCCGTTTCGTGCCAGGCGACCAGGTCCGCGCCTCGTTCGGCCGCTTCGACGCTTAAGGCTGCTAGCTTCCTGAAGGCGGCGGCGTAGGCCGGCGCGGATCGCTGCTCGTAGACGCAGGGCTGTACGAGAGCGACCCGAAACGATCCGGCCACCGGCTCGCCTGCCGGATTGGGGCTCGCGACGACGAGACTATCGTCTGGCCTCGAGAAGAACGGAGGGGCCGCGCCGAACACGGCGGCTCCGACGATGGCTGCGGCTGGTAGAGCCGCAAGCGCGGCCCGTAGGCGGCCCCCCGGACCATGGTGCGCGATGGCCCGAGCGGCGGCGTAGCAGCTGGCGTTAGCGCCGGCGATCGCCAGAGCTACCAGCGGCGCTCCGCCTATCGAGGCGAGGCCCAGGGCCACTCGGTTGCCGGCAAGTGCGTAGGGCAGGCTACCGTAGGGGAAGGCCAGGAAGCCGACCGATCTGGCTATGTCGGCGCTCGCCCAGACGAGCGCGACAGCGAGCGGCGCCGCAGGGTGGCCGGTACGCAGGATGGCGGAGACGGCGGCGAAGGCGGCCGAGAACGACCACGCACCGACGAAGGCGACGAGTGTTATCGCTACGGGGTGGTACGAGGCGAGCCAGGAGCAGGGTATCGATAGCGCGACGGCGCCCGACAGGGCTCCGGCTATGGCCGACCGTAGCGGGCCAAGTCCTTCTGCCGCGGCCATAGCTGGTACGAGGGCGAAGAATGCCGCGAACGGCGCGAGCGACGAGCCGCTGTAGAACGAGGCGGTATAGAGAAGTATAGTCAGGGCAAGGAGCGCGAGGTTACTGGTTAGATGTGGGGGAGGGGCGACCGCGGCGGTACTATTCGCCCGACGCTTCGGCTGCATCGGGCGGTGGGGAGGCTATGGCGCTGATTTTCCAGGCCTCCTGCTTGAGCTCGCGACCGGGCCTGAAAACGGCCACGCCATGATCCGATACCGATACGGGTTCGCCGGTCTTGGGATTACGAGCCCGCTTACGGCCCTTACGGATGCGCACCTCGAAGGTACCGAACCCGCGCAACTCCACGGCCTTCTCTTCTAAGATAGCCTTCTTGATCTCTTCGAACAGGCCGTCGATGAGGATGTGTATGTCTTTACGGCCGAGGTTCGAGCGCTCGTGGAGAGCGTCTATCAGTTCGGCTTTCGTGACTTTTCTAGCCATGCGACGACTCCTGCTGAATCGGACCGTCCGGGGACCCTATCTCGGAGAGGCCCGAAGGCCTCCCTATACCGATGGAGCGGCCGGCCGCGGGGTAAGGCGATTAAGCGTTGAGGACGTTGACGAGACGCTGCATCCTGGACTTCTTGCGGGCGGCGGCGTTCTTCTTGATGATGCCCTTGCGCGCGGCGGTGTCGATCTGCTTGATCATATCCTTGAGGGAGGCCTCGGCGAGGTCCTTATCCTTGGCATGGGCGGCGGTGACCACGCGCTTGGCGGCGGTGCGGACGCTGCTCTTGACCTTCTTGTTCTGGACGCGTCGCTTCTCGTCCTGCTTGTGCCGCTTCTCGGCGGATGAAAATTTGGTAGCCAATCTATCCTCCATTCGGAATGTCGCAACTCTATGTCTATTAGACAGGAATTAACGTCGGTAGAAGAAATTACCAGATCGGCTAGAGTATGTCAAGGATATCCTGGGCCAGCCCGCGCTTATTGCCGAGCGACCGGCGAACCGATATAGTCGTTCCCATGGGAACCATCCTGCTAGCCCTGACCTCGCTGACCATTGCCCTGGCGTACGAGCCTCTCGCCTACGCGTGCCGTTTCCTGCCCGCGCGCCTTCGCCGCGAGCGGGTCGCCTGGGTCGCGCTCGCGGCGATGGACCGTTTCGTCGCCTGCGCGCGCGCCTATATCGGTATGCGCCTGCGCTACGAGCGGGCCGGCTTCGATGCTCCGGAACGTTGCATAGTCGTATCGAACCACCAGAGCCTGCTCGATATACCCGTGCTCATGCATTACTTCAGGGCTGAGCGCCGCCTTTTGTTCGTGGCGAAGAAGGAACTCGGTTACGGCATACCGCTGATATCGAGCGTGCTCAGAGTCGGCGGACACGCTCTGATCGACCGGGGGAGCAACCCGACCAGGGCGATGCGCGAACTCGGCGCTTTCGCGAGGCGGAGTGGAGCGCCTGGGTTCTGGCCCTCGGTCTTCCCGGAAGGCACCCGCTCCAAGGATGGCTCGCTCGGCAAATTCCACGCTGCCGGCCTCAGACGCATCGCCGACTTTGCTCCGGCTCCCCTGCTGGTCGTGGCCGTGGACGGCGGCTACAAGGCGACCAAGCTGTCATCGTTGCTGACGGGGAGCGTGGGGTTCGAGTACAGGGTCAAGGCGCTCGGACTGATCGAGCTCGAACCGGGCAAGAAGGGCGTGCAGGAAGCGCTCGAGGCCGCCCGGTCGCTCATCGCGAGGCAGCTGGAAGCCTGGCGCGCCGAAGCTTAGGCGCGCCAGGCCCGCGTCAGCGCCGACGCTACGGCCTATCGACAATAAAAAAACCGCTCCCCAAGGGGAGCGGCCTACCGGCGCCGGTTTCGCCTAGCTAAAATCGCTCGGCCTGCGCTCGGTGCGCTTGCACTTCTCGCACTCGGCGACGTTCTTGACGCGGCCGTCTTCGAAGAGGGTCTTCATCTTGACTTCACCGCCGCAGGGGCAATAGAAGTGATGCGTGGTACTCGACGTACGAGAGTTCTTACTAACCTGTCCCATAACGAACTCCTTGGGATTCGCCGGCATTGAGCGGCCACCCATCCGACTGCGGCCATATGTCGCGTCGGAGATAGATACGGGCGGCGCCGATCGCGACGCCGATTCCCGGACGCTAAAATATCGTAAAGCGCGGTCAAGTGTCAACCGAGCCCGTCATCCTATAAGACCCCCGGACCCTGGTCCGGATCCGGGGGCGCACCACGGAAAGGAGGAACACCGGCCGATCGACGATCGATCGATGCCAACCTAACAACAACCGGTGGCGGCGGCGGTTACGGCCGTTCGATCCGAGGCTACGAGGAAGCGCTGGCCTTCTTAAGTAGCTCCTGTAGCTGTTCCTTGTGGTATAACTCGACCGATCGGTTCTCGGCGAATTCAATCGCCGAGCGGTTGAAGCCGGAGCTCGTGACGATCACCCCGCGGATGATGCCTAGCTTCTTCATATTGTCGAGGAGCGAGCGGATCGACGAGTCGTCGAGCTGTTCCGAGACGCGCAGGAAGCGTAACAGTCGCGGCATCTTCTTCGTGCCGAGCCACTTATCAGACTCGTTCTCGACCGTGATGAAGTCGACGCCGTTCGGCGTCGGGATCACGTCGCGCACGGCGAGGTTGAGGCCGTTCATCGCGGTAAGCTTGCACAGTTCGATGAAGTCGTCCTGGCCGCAGGTCAGGTAGTCCTTGATGCGGTCGTCGGTGCGGTATTCCTGGTACTGGGTCAGTTTCTCGGCGACGTCCCTAAATTGAGGCTTCTTGGCGTAGATCTTCTCCCACTGCTCGATAGCCTTGTCGATGTTCTTCATCTTCTCGTAGCACAGCGACAGGAAGTAGCGCCCGTACAGGGATTCGGACGAGCCGTCGTCCTTGGCCAGCTTGACCGCCCGCTCGAGCTCGATGGCGGCGTTATCGTAGGAGCCCTGGCTCATGTAGGTACCGCCTCGCTCGACGAGGGCCTTGATCTTGAGGGCCGGGCTCTTCTGCGCCCGCTCGAAGGCGAGCAGTGCGCCGGTGTAGTCGTTCGATTCCTTCATCAGCTTGCCGAGGTAATAGTAGCTGTCGTAGTTGGACGGGTCGAATTTTAGGCCCAGCTCGAACTCCGCCTTGGCCTCGAGTGGGTGCTTGGTCTTGTAAAGGATGACGCCGAGCATGTAGTGGGCCTTGCCATGACGGGGATCGAGCTCCACCGCCTTGCGTGCGTACTTCGTGGCCACATCGGCCTTGCCGCGCTCGTCGAAGATCCTGGAACACTGGTAGAAGTACTCCGCGTTCCGCGGGTCTCCCTTGGCGAGCAGGATGTACTCCTTGAGAGCCTCTTCGAGCTGGCCGAAGCGCTCGTACAGGTCGGCTATCAGCCGTCTGAACTCGGTCTCGGGAATCTCATGGCCGAACTGGCCGATGTCGCCGACCGTCTTGAACTCCATCAGCGCGAGCTCCGGCTTGCCTTCGGCCAGGTAGATCTTGCCCAGGTAGTAGTGGGCGGCGGCGTTCCTCGGTTCCTTGGCTAGCATGGACTTGACGGCCTTGGTGGCCGCCTGATAGCGGCCCTGCTTGATCAATTCGGCCACCGCCGATAGCCGCTTGGGCATGACGATCAGGCGGATGAGGAAAAAGCTCAGGACGCCTACCGCAATGCCGAAGAATACTATGAGGATGATGACGAATGACATCGGCCCGCCTTGCTTCTCTCTATATTCCGGATGGCCCGGTCGCGCTTTAAACGAAGCGCCTCCCGTGATATCCTAATAAAAGGTATACGATCTTGTCCATCTATTCTATAGTAGCGCCGATACCGGACGCGCGCAACGTCGGGGCGTCGGCTCGCTAGACGAGGGGGTGCGATGCTCAGGCGAGGATTCTATCGGCGCGCGACGCCCGGCCGCTTCGTCGCGCGCCTGGCGTTGGCTTTCGCGCTCGGCACGGCCGCCGTCGGAGCCTCGGAGCTGTCGGATCGCGGCATCGGCCTGTTCATGGAGAATAAACCGCAGGAAGCCGCGCCCGTGCTCGAACTGGCCGCCAAGGAAGCGGCGACTGACGAGAAGGTGTTCCTGTACCTCGGCATAGCCTACCAGCAGCTCGGCCGTTGGGACGACGCCATCGCGGCGTTCCGTAGGGGGCTCGCCGCCTCGGCGCTGTACCGTCACCAGTTCCTGTTCAATATAGCCAACTCGTTCTTCGCCCAGGGCAAGAACGCCTTCGCCCTGGAGTACTACGACCAGGCGCTGGCCCTGCGCGGCGATTACGCCCAGGCCTACCTGAACCGCGCGAACGCCAAGATGCGTCTGGCCGACTACCCCGGCGCCTCGGCGGACTACTCGCTGTACCTGAGCCTCGAGCCCGGGTCGTCCCAGGCCTCCGAGATCCGGCGGCTCCTCGACCTCCTCGGGTCCAAGGCCGAGGCGGCCAGGACGGCGGCGGCCGAGGCCGAGGCCAGGCGGCTCGCCGAGGAGCAGGCGAGGAAGGCCTTGCTCGACGAGGTGGCCAGGTCGCTGCTCGAGGCCGCCGAGGCGACGACGAACCTGTCCGCCGGCTCGGGCGACGTGCAAGGCTATGAATCCGACTTGTCGCTCGACGATTGACGGCCATCGCCCGCTGGCGACGCCGAAACGAAGGGAAGCATCGTGACTGATAAAGAGAAGAAGCGGTTCGTCTATATCGGGATAGCGGCCCTGCTCGCCTTGGCGGCGATCGCGGCCATCGTCCTGGCGCTCGGGGCGGGAGGCCACTCCGGCGAACGGGAACGGACGAACATGCTCAGCCTGGCCGGCGAGTATATTGATCGGGGCGATTTCGACCGGGCGCTCGATATCCTGGATCGGCTGATCATCAAGGACTCGTCCGACGCCGAGGCGCGATCGCTCCAGGACCTGGCCTTGGCTCGTAAGGCCTCGGCCAAGGCGGCCGCCGAGGAGGCGGCGAAGGCCGGTTCCGGCGAGGCGGGCGCTCTGGCGCAGAGCCTCGGCGAGCTAGGCAAGTCGCTCGAGCGCACGGCCAGCACCGTGGCCCAGAGCGCGACGAGGCCGTCTCAGCCGGCTGCCGGCTCCAGTGCGGGTTCCGCCGACGATTCGGCCGCGGCACAGGCGGCCGCGAGGAAGGCCGAGGAGGACGCGTTGGCCAAGGCCCAGTCGGAGGCCGAGGCCGCTAGGCGCAGGGCCGCCGAAGAGGAGCTGTCGCGCAAGAGCGCCGAGCTACGCGCCAAGATGGAAGCGATCAACGCGCTGGTCAAGGCGGGGCGTCAGTCGATATCGGCAGGAGACTATGCGGCGGCCCGCTCTTCCTTCGACGAGGCCGTATCGTCGCTACCGTCGGGCGAGGCGAAGTTCAGCGCCCAGACCTACGCCGAGATAGCCGAGGGCTACTACGACGGGTACAGACGCGACCCGACGGGTGCCGAGGGCCTCGAGTCGGTCAAGCAGGCCCAGCGGGTGGCCCAGGAGGCCATACGGAGCGACCCGACCGACGCCAAGCCGCACTATACGCTCAGCAAGATCTATAACGACTTCGCGAAGCCCGACCTTGCCCAGGGAGAGCTCGAGCAGGCGGTCAAGCTCGACCCGAACAATTACCTGTACGCGTATGAGCTCGGCAAGGCCTATTACCGGGTACGCAAATTCCCCGAGGCTCAGCGAGCCTTCGAGTCGATCACGACCAAGCTGAACCCGAAGTACGAGCCGGCGTTCTTCAACCTCGGTATGACCTACCGGGCTATGAGGAACGACCAGGCGGCCTTGACGGCGTTCTCGGGAGCCATCAGGCTGAAACCCGACTACGTGCGCGCCCACGTCGAAAGCGCGGTCATCCTGGCAGCCCGAGGTGACACGGCTGGCGCCATAAAATCGTACCAGGCGGCGCTATCGTTCGAGCCGGACAACGTGGCCGCCCTTCGTGGCCTCGGAGTGGTCTACTCGTCGACCGGTAAGGGCGTCGAGGCCGAGAAGGTTTTCGCCCGGGCGGTCGAGCTGGCTCCCGACGCCGTCACCTACTACAACCTCGCCAAGGTCAAGTACGACCTCGGCAAGGCCGCCGAGGCCCTGCCGCTCGCTCGCAAGGCTGTGGAACTCGGTCCGTCGGTCGCGTTGTACCAGTACCAGCTCGGACTCACCGCCGAGCGCGCCGGCGACGTCGACGCTGCTATCTCGGCCTACGCCAAGGCCGCCGAGCTCGACAAGAAGGGCGTGGACGCCCGCGTCAACCTCGGTCGCCTATACCTGGAGTCGGGCTTCGTCGACAAGGCCCTGGCCATGCTCGAGGAAGCCTACCGCATCGACCCGAAGTCGCTCGAGGCGAACAATAACCTTGCCAACGCCTACGGCACCAAGGGCCTGTTCGACAAGAGCGTGTTCCACTACGAGGCGGCCCTGGCCCTGGCCCCGCGCGACGCGACGATACGTCTGAATCTGGCCCGCGCCTATGTGCAGTCGGGCGCGCTACCCAAGGCGCGGGACGCCTATATCGAGCTATTGAAGCTGGCCCCCGCTACCTGGGAGGCCATGTACGAACTGGGCAAGGCCTACCTGTCGCTCGGCGACCAAGCCTCGGCTAAGAAGACCCTGTCCGAGCTGCTCGCCAAGAAGCCCGACTTCAGGGCCAGGGTCGAGGTGGAGACGATTCTGTCCGGGCTCTGAGACGCCGCCCCTCGGCGAGCCTATTTTAGACCAGGCGTCTGACTGCCCTGAACAGGTCGTCCCGCGACAATCTATACCAGATGGGCCTGCCGTGGGGGCAACGCGGCTCGGGCATGGAGAGCGCCGCTTCGATGAGGGCGATCGCGCCAGTCTCGTCGAGCTCGTCGCCGTCCTTGACGGCTGCCTTGCACGCTGACTGGGCCACCGTCTCGCGCAGAAGCTCGGCCGGGTCCGGCCGTGAGCGTAGCAACGCGAACACGGACCCGGTCATCGCCTCGGGCAACATCGCCGGGGCTGCCTCGAGTAGCCAGGCTCCGCCTTCCTTCGATAACCGGTAGCCAGCCTGGGCGAGCGTCTCGGTCGCCGCGGCTATATAGCGGTCTTCGGCCTCCGACTCCGGTTCGTAGACGACTGGGACGAGCAGTTCCTGGGACACGGCGCGGCCGGCCATCATCTCGTTATACAAGTAGCGCTCGTGGGCCGCGTGCTGGTCGAGTAGCACGAGTTCGTCGCCCCGTTCGAAGGCGAGGAAGACGCCGAGCGCCCTGCCTATGTACCTGAAGCCGTTCTCGAGCCCATCGTCGCGGCCTCCGACGGGCGTAACGTCGCCAGCCGCGCGGCGCGGCGTCTCCCTGGCCTTGGCAGCTGCGTCCGCGATCGAGGACCAGCTTGAACGGTCGGCAGGGTAGGGCCGTTCGCGGGCTTCCGGGACGAAGGCGGCGGAACTGAACAAACCTTCGGCGCTACTCGCCTCGACGGCAGGCGGCCGGCCTGATAGCGAAGGCGGAGGCATGAATGGCGAGGCTAGCCTCGACTGGGCACCCAGGTAATCGCGAATGGCGCGTATGATGCCGGAGCGGATCTCGTCGAGGTTCCTGAGCCTGACTTCCTTTTTGGCCGGATGGATATTGAAATCTGCTAGCCTCGGGTCGACCTCGACGAAGGCGTAGGCGAAGGGCCAGGCGCCGCCGGGCAGAGCGCCTCGATACGCGTACTCGATGGCCTGGGAGAGGCCGTACTCCTGGACGCGACGGCCGTTGACGAAAACCTGGATATGGCGCCGATCGGTACGGTAGACCGACGGCAGGCCCGCCACGATCCTCGCCGAGAAGCCATCTCCCGAGGCGACGAGCTCCCTGAACAGCTCCGGCGCCTGGTCGGGGGCCTGGGCCGCGATGACGCGCTCGGCCAGGCTCGACGGCCGGAGCGAAAGGAGCGGCCGTCCGCCGGAGGATAGCCTGAAGGCCACGTCCGGGAAGGCCATCGCCTTGTCGACGAAGACGGCCCTGCAGGCTCCGGCCTCGGCGGCTGGGCGCTTCATGAACTGTCTGCGGGCGGGGAACGAGGCGAAGAGGTCGCGCAGGGTCACGGCGGTGCCCCTCGAGCCGCGCGAGGGGGTTACCGTCGCCGGCCTCCCTGGTTCGGATACCAGGCGCCACGCCTCGTCGTCGTCAGTCGCGCTGACGATCTCCAAGCCGGCGACTGCCGCCATGGACGACAGGGCCTCGCCCCTGAAGCCGAGGGTCGACAGCGACAGGAGGTCGTCGAGCTCGCGTATCTTCGAGGTCGCGTGAGGCAGGACCGAGAGAGCCAGGTCGTCCTTGCCCATGCCAGAGCCGTCGTCGACGACTCGGAGGCTGTCGATGCCTCCGCCCTCCAGCTCGACGACCACGCTCCCGGCGCCGGAGTCGATGGCGTTGTCCAGTAGTTCGCGGAGCGCGGCGGCCGGTCGGTCTATCACCTCGCCGGCCGCGATACGTTTGGCAACCTCGGGCGCTAGTACCCGTATCCTTGAGGCGTTCATGCTGTCTGTATACACCCTGGCGGCCGTACCTGTCACCCGCGCGATAGAAAGGGCCGCCCACGCGGGCGGCCCAAGCTACGCGGATGCCGGAGGCTAGAAGTGCAGCCTCGTCTCGAGCGTGATGGCCGGGACGATGACCGGCTTGGTCGGGTCGTCGTCCCTGAACAGCACCTCGCCTGAGTCGCCGCGGGCGACGGTGGTGGATACGATGATGGCCAGGTCGAGGTTCGGCGCGCCGGGTACGGGCACCGACAGTTCGCCGGAGAACGTGGTGTTCTCGTCGAATAGCGATACGCCATCCGCGTCGCCGGCCAGGGTGCCCACGAAGTTCTTGCGCTCGTAGGATACGGAGCCGGCCAGGTCGATGACCGGAATCAGGCCCTTCTTGACCGTAAGCGTCGCCTTGAGGTAGTCCTCGGTCAGCTCGAGCTGCTCGGCCAGGCCGGAGGCGTCCGGCGACCAGGGCCAGAAGTAGCCGAGGGCAAAGCTCAGCTTGTCCTTGAGGATGCTGGCTCCGGCCTCGCCGTAGACGCCCATCGTCGAGATGGACTGGGCTATTTCCTCGGCACCGGACAGGTAGCCCGCCCACTCGGATACGAGCGACGAACGCCTGCGCTCATAACCGGCGTCGAAGAAGGCCGGCGTGAAGGCTCCCGTGTAGTAGCGGTACTCGAGCCTCCAGTCTACGAACAGCACATTGCCCAGGAGGCCGGCCGACGCGCCCCAGTTCTTGATCGAGTCGCCGGTCCAGACCATGTCGTAGCGGAAACCGTCCGCGGCGTCGAAGCCACCGTAGCTGAAGGCGTTCCTGACGTACGGGGCCATCGCGGCGCCGTCGGCGAAGAGCCGTATGCCGAGGAGGCCACTCGTGACGATGGGCAGGTCGAGGTCCAGGGCGCCGCCTATGAAGGCCGGGTCGCCGTAGAGGACCGCGTCGTCGCCGTAGTCGGAAGCGGGGTAGAGGTCAGCGACGCCTGACAGGCCGAGGGCCAGCTTGAAGCCGGGGATGGGGCGAATGTAGAGCCGGCCGCCGACGATCTGGTTGTCGGTCAGGTCGTTGGTCATCGCCTCGAAGCCCCAGGATCCCTGGTCGAGGCCGAGGTTCAGGCCGACGCGGCGTATCGACGGGAAGTCCGTGTCGTTCGCATAGTCGCGCATCAGGAGGCCGTGGCCTATCGTGAAGCTGTCCAGGTTGCCGACCTTGACGAAGAAGGGGTCGACGAGCGGCTTGCCGTACTCGATGAATTTTATCTTGAGCGCCAGGTCGGAGGCGGCGTCGAGCAGGGCCTCGGGCCAAGTCTCGGCGGTCCAGCCCACGTCGGTGCCGAAGGACCACTCGTCGTTGCCCTTGGGCCGGTACCAGGTGGACGGGTCGAACAGGTTGCTCGAGTAGATGACCGGCAGGTAGAGGCCGGTCTTGAGCTTGCCGACCGCGAAGGTCGGCTGGATGACGGCCTTGGCCCAGGTCTCGCCGTTGATCGTGATCGAGCCTATCTCCATGCCGAGCACGTCGCGCAGCCACTCGGCGACCTTGCCTCCGGCTTCGGACGCGGCCTTGTCGGCCGTGGCGTCGTCGTCGCTTCGATCGGCCGCGGGAAGCTCCGCCGGCGAGAAGTCCGACGCGAGCGCGTCGGTCGGGCCGGTCGCCTGGGAGGCCTCCTCGGCCTTCGCTTCCTCGGCCGGAGGCTGGTCCTCGGCCTGCTCGGGCATACGTTCAAGCGGTATATCGAGACCCGAGTACTCCTCGGCGAACTGCTCCGCAGAATACGGGGCAGCCGTAAGGCCCTTGAAGAAGTCGGCGAACTGGCCCGCGCCGACCATGATGGCGTCCGCCATCGCGTCGCCCTCTCCGCGCCTGCCGAATTCGACCCTGCCCTTGGCGACGAGGAGCATCGCCTTGGCGCCCTCCTCGAACGACATGGAGAAATCGGTGCCTCGGACGCCGGCGACAGTGGTCGAGGTGTAGATCGTGTACTGCGAGCCTTTGGCCGCTACCGCCCTGATCTTGCCGGAGGCTATCGTGAAGGCGTTCTGGTCCTTCTGGGGCGTCGCCAGACCGTCGACCCTGAAGCTCGTCATCTTGGCCAGCTTGACGACGGTGCCGTTCGGCTTGAGCCGTAGCTCGACGCTCGTGTCGGCGCCGGTCTTGACCGTCGCGCCGATCGGGATGGCGTCGCCCTCCATCACCGATCCCGTCGCATAGCTATAGACCGTCGAGTCCGGGTACACGACGTCGAGGTTGTCGCCGTCGACGAATTCGAGGATGAGCGATTGCGGAGCCTGCGCGAACGCGGCGGCCGCGAAGGCGATGGCCAAGGCCGTCGCCAGTATCGTTTTTATCGGGCGCATATGGATCCTCCCCTTGCCGTCAGAATTTGATCGAGCTCTGCAGGCTCGAGGTCACGTCGAAGCCCTTGTCGGCCTCCGGGTTGTAGCTCAGGTTATAGAGCAGGGTGAACACGGCCGCTCCGGTCTTATAGTTGAAGGCCGCCGAGATGACCGCGTCGTTCGGGTCGACGAGATCGGCGAAGAAGCCGTTCTCCCGCCCGATGAAGTACTTGTCGTACGAGCCCGAGACGAAGAAGCCGCCGAGCACGCCCTCGGCCATGCCGATCACGCCGCGCAGGTGCGGGTACTCGGCGCTACTGTCGCTGGCGACCGCGGGTGTCGCCTTGAAGGGGCCGTCGACCGATACGCTGAAGTACAGCTTGTCCTCGAAGAGGCTGGCGCCGGCCTTGGCCAGCCAGCCGGCCATGCCCTCGCCGGTCGGGTCGCTCTCCATGAGCGCGGCCTTCTGGACGCGGAACAGGTCGTAGTTGGCATCGAAGTAGACCGGCGAGAAGCCGGCGCCTAAGAGGCGCAACTGGGCCGCGTAGGTGATGACGCCGATGAGGCGGCCACCGGCGCCGACCATGAAGCCGGTCCGCCCCTTCGGTTCGAAGGCCAGCTCGGAGAAAGCGGCGAGCGGAAAGGCCTGCCCGGTCAGTAGGGGCAGGAAGACGTCGGCGCCGTAGGCGAGCACCGGCGAGAAGGTCTCGCTCGAGGCGAAGTTTGACACGCCTCGGTCCATCGCCATCGTCGCGCCGACCTGAAGGTTCTCGAGGATCGGCATGCCCGTCGAGACGAGGGGCCGCGCGAAGAGACGGCCGCCGAAAACGTCGAGCCTGGCCAGGTTGCCGGTCAGGAGCTCGATCCCGACGTAGGGGAAGCCGAAGAGCGCCCCGTCGACGCCGACGTCCAGCCCGAAAAGGCGCTGGCCCGGTAGAAAGCGCGTGTTCGAGTATTCGCCGACGATGAAGCCGTTGCCGAGGGTCAGGTCGTCGATCGAGCCCAGCTTGGCATAGAGCGGGTCTCCCCTCTGGCCGTAGCGTACGTACATGATCTTGGGCAGGTACAGGTCGAGCAGGGTCTTGCCCGAGCCTTCGTAGTCCGGTACCCAGTCTCCGGGGAAGATGGCCAGCGCAGTGTCAACGCTCGGCATCAACTTGAAGCGCATGGTCAGGTCGAACCCGACCCCGAACGGCCCGATAGCCAGGTCGGGCTGGAAGCCGAGGCTGTTCCAGGTCTCGGGCTGGCCTTCAGCGTCTATGAGGACGTCCGTCCCCAAGGATATCCCCGCCTCGAAACCCAGTCCCCCGGCGTCTTCGCCGAAGGCTAAGGGCATTGACATCGCTACAATGAGGCATACTATAAGAATTTTTCGCATCGCGCGCTCCTCCTGCATCATGAGTATCTCCATGCGATACTCGCAAGTATAGCCCTTTTTGACTATAAAATCACCACGTGCTATGCTCGGGGCCCGTCGATGGCATCGACGAAAGGCGGGAAACCATGCAGTTCTTCGACAGGATCGAGGCGGCTCAGGTCGAGCGGGGCACGGCCCTATGCGTCGGGTTGGATCCGAGGCTTGGACCGGGGGAGGGGCCGGACGACTTGTTCCGCCGCTCGCTGGCTATAGCCGAGGCCACGGCCAGATACGCGGCCTGTTTCAAGCCGAACGCCGCGTTCTACGAAGCCTTCGGAGCCGCGGGGTTGGACGCGCTGGTCCGCCTCGTCAAGGCGATGCCGGGCGGGGTGCCGGTCCTGCTCGACGCCAAGCGCTGCGACATCGGCTCGACCGCCGAAGCCTATGCCAAGGCCTGCTTCGAGGCGATCGGCGCCGACGCCGTGACACTCAGCCCCTACATGGGGCGCGACGCGGTCGACCCCTTCCTGGCCTACCCGGACAAGGCGGTATTCCTGCTTGCCAGGACGAGCAATCCGCGGGCCGGCGTCTTCCAAGACCTCGAGGCGGGCGGCGATAGCCTCTACGCCCGTGTGGCTGCCGAATGCGCTTCGTGGTCCGACCGGGTAGGGCTCGTCGCCGCCGGGAACGACCCGCACGGCCTGTCCATTGTCCGTGCGGCCGCGCCTTGCGCCTGGCTACTGGCGCCGGGCATAGGCGCCCAGGGCGGCGACATCGCCGAGGCCTGGAGAGCCGGCGCGCGGGCCGACGGGAGAGGAATCCTGCCGGTAGCCGCGAGGGCCGTCGCCGAGGCTCCCGATCCGTCGGCCGCGGCGGCCGAGCTGGTCGCCTCCATGCGCCGGGCCGCCGAGGCCGGCACGCGCGTCGCGGTCTCCGGCTACGACCGTAAGAGCCTCTTGAAGCGATCGATCATGCGCGCTCTCGTCGAGACCGGTTGCTTCAGGACCGGCTCGTTCACGCTCAAGAGCGGTAAACTCTCGCCGTTCTATATCGACCTGCGGCGCGTGATCTCCGACCCCGCGCTCCTCGACCTGGTGGCTTCGGCCTACGCGATGACGGCCGAGGGCGTCGCTTATGACCGTATCGCCGGCATTCCCGCGGCCGCCCTGCCTTTGGCCACTGCCGCCTCGCTCAAGCTACGCGCGCCCATGGTATGGCCACGCATGCCGGCCAAGGACCACGGTACCGGCGTCCGCGTCGAGGGCGCGTTCAAGCCCGGAGAGCGGGTCCTGCTGCTCGACGACCTGATCACGACCGGCGCGTCGAAGCTCGAAGCGATACAAATCCTACGGGGCGAGGGCCTCGTCGTCGAAGAGCTCGCGGTGCTGATAGAGCGCGGGACGCAGGGGCGAGCGGACATGGAGTCGTGCGGCGTCAGGTTACGCGCGTTCATGCACGTCAGGGAACTCATAGCGCTCTGCCGCGATATGGGCTTGATAGACGACGCGGAGCGGGAGCGGCTCGAGGCGTTCATCGACGGCGAGTAGGCTATCCGGGGACGGCCTAGGCTTTCCGGCCGTCCTGTGCCAGGATCTGCTCCAGGCTGACGCTCGTGAGGTACGTGTCGATATAGTCTGACAGTTCCCGCCAGACCCTGCCGGCCGCGCAGCGATCGACCCGGTCGCAACGCTCCTCGTCGCCGTCGCCCGAGCAGGTGGCGAGGTCGACCCCCTCGCCGGAAGCCATGACGATGTCCTTGAGGAGTATAGCCGATAACGGCTTCGCGAAGACAAAGCCTCCGCCGGGACCCCGGATCGACCGGATGATGCCCGCCTTCTTGAGCCTGAAGAAGATCTGCTCGAGGAACTCGGCCGATAAACCCTCTTCGCCGCCGATGGTCTTGATCGAGACGGGGGAGGATCCGTCGCTCAGCCTGGCGAGGGCCACGACCGCCCTGAGCGCGTAGCGGCCCTTCGTCGTAATCCTCATGCGTTCTCTCCTCGAATCGGCGCGTTTACGCTCGGGATGCGTCCGGGCCTGTGATCCTACTATGAATATGCTCGATAGAGAAGACATAGCTTCGCGGCGGGCGACTCGATGGGCTCGTCCACCGATACCGCTTGCATAATCATAGCATAGCTTGTATATTTATTCTGTAGTTGCTCCGGCGCTACAACCGGCCCCGTGGTTTACCTCCTTTTTCCACGGGGCCTTCCTATGCCTTGACGCCGGTCGTGTCGATAGCGAAACGCTATATAAAAAACCTTATATTCTTGACTTTACTAGACGCTTCTGACTATTCTTCATTCCAATGTAGTGCTGGTATCTATACTTTTCGCACGAGAGGTGTTCCATGGCGCGATTTAAGGTTTCGTACGCTCCGTCCGTGCGAAGGCTACCCTCGTATCTCTTGCTCGCGAAGCAGGCTCAGGATCACGGTGACGAGTATATTTCCGGCACGATGATAGCGATCGAGCTGAATCTCGAGCCGATCCAGGTTCGCAAGGACCTCTCGATTACCGGCATCGTCGGCAAGCCGAAGCGCGGCTATCCCGTGGGGCCCCTGATCGCGGCGATCGAATCGTACCTGAACTGGGACAAGCGCGTCGACGCGGTCGTGGTCGGAGCGGGCAATCTCGGTAGCGCCCTGACCGGATTCCCGGGCTTCAAGCAGCACGGGCTGCATATCGTGGCCGGCTTCGACGCCGATCCCGCGAAAGTGGGTGCTACCATCTACGACACGCCAGTGTACGCCATGGAACAGCTCGACGAACGCATCAAGTCGCTCGGGGTAACGGTAGCCGTCCTGACGGTCCCTTCGATCTACGCTCAGGATATCGCCGCCAGGCTTGTCGCCGCGGGCATTACTGCCATCTGGAACTTCACGAACGTCAAGCTCAAGATCCCCGACGAGGTGATCGTGCAGAACGAGGATCTGTCATCCGGTTACGCTATGCTGTCGATCAAGCGTCATCTGCGCGGCCTCATGAAGACGGCCGATGCCGAATGAAAAAGATCTGGAGCAAGCCGGTTTCTTCGCCAACAGGCTCCTGAAACGCGATCGGCACCTACGGAAATGGGCCCGCAGGACCGATACGAACTGCTACCGCGTCTATGACCGCGATATACCCGAGTTGCCGCTATCCCTCGACCGCTATGGCGAGGCGGCGGTCCTATACCTGTACGAGCGCCCCTACGAGAAGCCCGATGACGAGGAGCGCGCCTGGCTCGAGCTGATGGCCGAGGCCGCCTCGGCCGCGCTCGGTATAGAGCCCGGCTCGGTCGCCATCAAGACGCGCAGAAGGCTCGGCGTCGACAAGCAGTACGGCAAGGCCGAAGACGACGTCGGAGCGTATGTCCGCCCCGGCTCGTCTTCGGGACCCGGCGAATTGACGGTTAAAGAAAACGGCCTTTCCTTCATCGTCAATACCAGGGACTATATCGATACCGGGCTCTTCATGGACCACCGGCCGGCCAGGCAACTGGTTCGCGGTCGCTCCGATGGCAAACGCGTGCTCAACCTGTTCTGCTATACCGGTAGTTTCTCGGTGTACGCGCTGGCCG
>ENA-UOWO01000927-UOWO01000927.1-activated-sludge-metagenome-genome-assembly--contig:-NODE-927-length-40713-cov-9.017709_pt1 | contig 40713 bp, 39 predicted proteins | sample MGYA00238148_ERZ761564 | MGnify/ENA primary metagenome ERZ761564 (study PRJEB28885, sample SAMN05720194) | activated sludge metagenome | isolation source: Anaerobic digester | place: USA... | reverse complement strand
CCTGCCGAGTGTCGTCGCGCGAAACCAGCGTGACGGCGAGCCCCGAGGCCCCGGCGCGCCCGGTGCGTCCGATGCGGTGGACATAGTCCTCGGCATTGAACGGAACATCGAAATTGAACACTGCAGGCAGGTCGGCGATGTCGAGACCGCGGGCCGCCACGTCGGTACACACCAGCACGTCGACCTCGCCTCGCTTGAACGCTTCGAGCGCCTTCAGCCGTTCGTCCTGCGACTTGTCGCCATGCAACGCATTGGTGCGCAGCCCGTCGCGCTCGAACGAGCGCGCCAGGCGCGCACAGCCCAGTTTGGAATTGACGAAGACAAGGGCCTGCGTGAGTGTCCGCTCGCGGATGATCTTGAGAACGGCCGCCCGCTTGTCGTCGTTGGATACGCTGAAGAAGCGCTGCTCGACGTTGGTCGCGGTGGCGTTCGGCCGCGCGACTTCGACCAGGATCGGATCCTGCAGGTAGCTCTCCGCCAGCCGCTTGATCTCCGGAGAGAACGTCGCCGAGAACAGCAGGGTCTGCCGCTGCTTGGGCAGGTAGCTCAGGATGCGCTGCAGGTCGGGCAGGAAGCCGATGTCGAGCATCCTGTCGGCTTCGTCGAGCACGACATACTCGACCTGCCCCAGGTTGCAGTTCTTGGCCTCGATATGGTCCAGCAGGCGACCCGGCGTGGCGATCAGCACCTCGACACCGGTCTTCAGCTCTGCCGTCTGCGGCTTCATGTCGATACCGCCAAAAACGACCATCGAGCGCAGCTTGCTGTGCTTGGCGTAGGCCTTGACGTTGTTGGCGACCTGATCGGCGAGCTCGCGGGTGGGTGCGAGGACAAGCGCGCGAACCGGGTGGCGTGCCGGAGAAGCGCTGCTGTTCTCGTGCTTGAGCATCTTCTGCAGCAGCGGAAGCGTGAACGCAGCCGTCTTGCCGGTACCGGTCTGGGCAGCACCCATCACGTCGCGCCCGTCAAGCACGATGGGAATGGCTTTGGCCTGGATGGGCGTCATCTGCGTGTAGCCGGAATCGGCCACGGCGCGCAACAGCTTGGCATCGAGGGCCAGCGTGTCGAAGCGCTCCGGCGCCGCAACTGCTTCGGTCGCAGGGGCGCCAGAGGTATTTTCTTGGGGTGTTTCAGTCATCCTTGGATTATCTTCCTTGGCGCCATGGGTTGGGAATCCACCGGAAGGCACCCCTAGAATCCTTCGCACCCCACAAATCGGCCTCTGCACAGCCGCGCAGAGCCCCCCCCCACAAGAGCACCCATGATCCTCGTGACAGGCGGAGCCGGCTTCATCGGCGCCAACTTTGTGCTCGACTGGCTGGATCAGTCGAGAGAGCCGGTGCTGAACCTCGACGCACTGACCTACGCCGGCAACCGGGAAAGCCTGCGCTCGCTCGACGGCGACGCGCGCCACGTGTTCGTGCACGGCGACATCACCGATCGAGCGCTGCTCGACGCGTTATTTACCACGCACCGGCCGCGCGCAGTGGTGCACTTCGCCGCCGAAAGCCATGTCGACCGAAGCATCCACGGGCCGGGCGCATTCATCCACACCAATGTGCAGGGCACCTTCACGCTGCTGGAGGCAGCGCGCGCGTTCTGGTCGACGCTGCCGCCCGCCGAGCAGGGCGAGTTTCGATTCCATCATGTGTCCACCGACGAGGTCTACGGCTCGCTCGGGCCTGCTGACGCACCATTCACAGAGACACATCTCTACGAACCGAACAGCCCGTATTCGGCCAGCAAGGCCGGCAGCGACCACCTGGTGCGCGCCTGGCACCATACCTACGGCCTGCCGGTGCTGACGACCAACTGCAGCAACAACTACGGACCGTTTCATTTCCCGGAGAAGCTGATCCCGCTGATGATCGTCAACGCGCTCGCCGGCAAGCCTCTGCCGGTCTATGGCGATGGGCGTCAGGTGCGCGACTGGCTCTATGTGAAGGACCACTGCGCAGCGATCCGGGCCGTGCTGGCAAGGGGTCGGATCGGCGAGACCTACAACATCGGCGGCTGGAACGAGATGCCCAACATCGACATCGTGCACACCGTCTGCGCTTTGCTGGACGAGATGCGCCCGGATCCGGCCGGGCCGCACGGTCGCCTGATCACGCACGTGACCGACCGGCCCGGCCACGACCGTCGCTACGCCATCGATGCCCGCAAGCTCGAGAGCGAGCTCGGGTGGAAACCGGCCGAGACCTTCGACACCGGCATCCGCAAGACGGTGCGCTGGTACCTGGACCATGCCGACTGGGTCTCCCGGGTGCAAAGCGGCGCGTACCGCGCGTGGGTCGACACCAACTACGCCGCGCGCACCGCCGGATGAAGATCCTGCTGTTCGGCAAGGACGGGCAGGTCGGCTGGGAATTGCAGCGCGCGCTCGCGCCTCTGGGTCAGGTGATCGCACTCGGTTCGAGGAACACGGAGTTCGCCGCAGACTTTTCCGATCCCGATGCACTGGCCGCGACCGTGCGCGCGGTGGCACCACGGTGGATCGTCAATGCCGCCGCCTACACTGCCGTCGACCGCGCCGAAAGCGAACCCGAACTGGCGCGAACGGTCAACGCCATCGCTCCCGGCGTGCTGGCCCGCGAGGCCGCCGTGATCGGCGCCAGCCTCGTCCACTACAGCACCGACTATGTGTTCGACGGCAGCGGAAGCACACCGTGGGTGGAGGACGCGCCGACCGGACCGCTCGGCGTCTACGGCACCACCAAGCTCGAGGGCGAGGAAGCCATCCGCCGCAGCGGCTGCCCGCATCTGATCCTGCGCACGAGCTGGGTGTACGCCGCACGTGGCAGCAACTTCGCCAAGACCATGCTGAAGCTGGCTGCGGAGCGCGCAGCGCTGAAAGTCATCGACGACCAGATCGGAGCACCCACTGGCGCCGACCTGCTGGCTGACGTCACCGCCCATGCGTTGCGTCAGGCCGGCCGGCAACCGCAGGTCTGTGGCACGTACCACGTTGCGGCATCGGGCCTCACCAGCTGGCACGCGTACGCGGTTCACGTGATCGAGCAGGCGCGCTGCCTGGGCCGTCCGATCCGGGTCGAGCGTGAAGCCATTGAACCGGTACCCACCAGCGCCTTTCCGACCCCAGCCCGACGGCCGGGCAATTCGCGGCTGGACACGCGCAAGTTCCAGCAAGCCTTCGACCTGAACCTGCCACTCTGGCAGACCGGGGTCGACCGAATGCTGGCCGAAGTGCTCGGCTGAACCCCGACGGATCGAATACCGCATGACCACCACACAACGCAAAGGCATCCTGCTGGCCGGCGGCTCAGGCAGCCGGCTGCACCCGGCCACGCTCGCGATCAGCAAGCAGTTGCTGCCGGTCTACGACAAGCCGATGGTGTACTACCCACTCAGCACACTGATGCTGGCAGGCATCCGGGACATCCTGTTGATCAGCACTCCGCAGGACACGCCGCGCTTCGAGTCGCTGCTCGGCGACGGTCACCGCTGGGGCGTGAACATCAGCTATTGCGTGCAGCCCAGCCCGGACGGGCTGGCGCAGGCCTTCGTGCTGGGCCGGAATTTCGTCGATGGCCATCCGAGTGCGCTGGTGCTCGGCGACAACATCTACCACGGCCACGATCTGCAGGGCCTGCTGCAAGCGGCGCATGCCCGCACCGAGGGAGCCTCGGTGTTCGCGTACCACGTGCAGGACCCGGAACGCTACGGCGTGGTCGCCTTCGACAAGAGCAAGCGCGCGCTCAGCATCGAGGAAAAGCCGAAGGTCCCGCAGAGCAATTACGCCGTCACCGGACTGTATTTCTACGATGCCCAGGTGTGTGACATCGCTGCCAGCATCCGCCCTTCGGCGCGCGGCGAGCTAGAGATCACCGATGTCAACGCGCGCTACCTCGCGCAAGGGCAGCTGAACGTCGAGATCATGGGGCGCGGCTACGCGTGGCTGGATACCGGCACGCATGACAGCCTGCTCGAGGCAGGCCAGTTCATAGCCACCCTCGAGAAACGCCAAGGCCTGAAGGTGGCCTGTCCCGAGGAGATCGCCTTCCGCTCGGGATGGATCGATGCGGCCCAGCTTGAAGCCCTCGCCCAGCCGATGCTGAAGAACGGCTACGGTCAGTACCTGATGCGCATCGTCAACAACCAGGTGTTCTGATGAAGGTGACCCCCACAGCGCTGGACGGCGTGCTGATCCTGGAACCCAGGGTGTTTGGCGACGAGCGCGGCTTCTTCCTCGAAAGCTTCAACCTGCAGACCTTCCAGGCGGCGGTCGGGCACGACGTCACGTTCGTCCAGGACAACCACTCTCGGTCGACACAGGGCGTGCTGCGAGGACTGCACTACCAGCGAGATCCTCACGCACAAGGCAAGCTGGTCCGCGTGACGCAGGGCAGCGTGTTCGATGTCGCGGTCGACATCCGCGAGAACAGCCCGACTTACGGCCAGTGGGTCGGCGTCGAGCTGAGCGGACGGAACCACAAGCAGCTCTGGATTCCGCCGGGACTGGCGCACGGGTTTCTGGTCACCAGCGACAGCGCCGACTTCCTGTACAAGACGACGGCGTATTACCGCCCGGACTCCGAAGGCTGCATTCGATGGGACGACCCGAACCTCGCGATCCCCTGGCCGCTGGACGGCCGCACACCTTCGCTTTCGGCCAAGGACGCCGCCGCGCCGATGTTGCGCAGCTGAACCTCGACGCTACGCCGCGATCCGGCCAGCGTTTCCGGGCTGCACTGCCCACCGTGTCATGCCGCCACCTTCGGGCGATCGAATGAGTTTTCTGCTGCTGAGTTTCGTCGTTTCCCTGCTCGTCACCCTGGCGGTGGTGCGCTCCAGTGCCCGGCACGGTCGACTGTCCTCGGACACCGAGATGTCCGGCCCCCAGAAGTTTCACAGCGACCCGGTGCCGCGCATCGGAGGCGTTGGCGTGCTGGTCGCGCTGGTCGCCGGCGCGGCGCTGGCGCACTTCATGCGGCCGGCGCACAGCCTTTCGCTGTGGCTGCTGCTGGCTGCCAGCCTGCCCACGTTTCTGGGCGGATTCGCAGAAGACATGACAAAGAACGTTTCGGCTGCGCGAAGACTGACCGCCACCGTCGTTTCGGCGGGCCTGGCGGTCTGGCTGCTAGACGCCGTGATCCATCGCACCGACATCCCTGGCGTGGATCAACTGGTGGCGATCGAGCCGTTCGCGATCGCGCTGACCATATTCGTCGTCACCGGCGTGGCCAACTCGGTCAACATCATCGACGGCTTCAACGGCCTGGCCTCGATGTGCGTGCTGATCATGATGCTCGCCGTGGCCTATGTGGCACTGCAGGTCGGCGACCGGCTCGTGCTGACCGCCGCGATGATCGCAGCCGGCGCGGTGCTTGGCTTCTTCGTGTGGAACTTCCCCGGCGGGCTGATCTTCCTCGGCGATGGCGGCGCCTACCTGCTGGGCTTCGTGCTGTCCGAACTCGGGGTGCTGCTGATCGTGCGCAACTCGCTGGTATCGCCGCTGTTTCCGCTGCTGCTGTGCGCGTATCCGATCTTCGAGACCATCTTCTCGATCTACCGGCGCAGGGTCCTCAAGGGCGTCGCCTCATCGCAGCCAGACGGCATTCATCTGCACACCCTGATACACCGCCGGCTGGTACGGCAGCTGATCGGCGACACCCACGAGCACCGGTTGCGGGCGCGCAATTCGATGACGTCGCCCTACCTCTGGCTGCTTTGCAGCCTGTCGGTGATTCCTGCGGTGGCATGGTGGAACAACACGGCCGCGCTGAGCGTGTTCATCGTGCTGTTCATGATCTCGTACGTGGCCCTCTACTGGCGGATCGTGCGCTTCAAGGTGCCGAAATGGCTGGTGACTCGGCGCTGAGGGCACGTCGATCGATGATCTTCTTCGGCTTGTACTCGGGAATGAAATGCGCAAGGCGCTCTCGCTGACTCGCGGGTGAACTGCCGCCGCTGCGGCTGCCTAGCCACTCGAGCAGTTCGCGTGTCCAGATGTCGGTTGATTCGTCGTTGAGCTTGGCGATACGCAGGCGCGGATGAGCCGACGGCTGCGTGAGATCCGCGTCCGCCAGCAGCTCCTCGAAGAGCTTTTCGCCGGGTCGCAGGCCACTGAAGACGATGGCGATTTCGTTTTCGTCCTGGCCACTGAGTCGGATCAGGTCCCGCGCCAGTTCGACGATCTTCACGGGTTCTCCCATGTCCAGCACATAGACCTGCCCGCTGCGCGCCAGCACCGCCGACTGCAACACCAGCCGCACGGCCTCCGGAATGGTCATGAAATAGCGTGTGATGTCCGGATGAGTGACCGTGACCGGACCGCCCTTGGCGATCTGTTCCTTGAACTTCGGGATCACGCTGCCGCTGGAACCCAGCACGTTGCCAAAGCGCACCGCGGAGAACACCGTTGCGGTGCCCTGTGTCGCCAGATGCGACAGCACGCGCTCGGCGGCGCGCTTGCTGGCTCCCATCACGTTGGTCGGATTGACCGCCTTGTCGGTGCTGATCATCACGAAGCGCTCGGCACCGCACTCCATCGCGGCGAGCGCCGCGTGGTGGGTCCCCAGCGTGTTGTTCTGCAATGCGGCCCAGGCGTTCTCGTCTTCCATCAGCGGCACGTGCTTGAAGGCCGCTGCGTGGAACACCAGGTGCGGCCGGTACGAATTGCAGGTCGCACGCAGGTGCGGGAGGTCCTTCACGTCCCCCATCAAGCGCACCAGCGGCAGCCCGGGGTGGAGCTCACCGAGTTGCTGCTCGATCTGGTACAGCGCAAACTCGCTCAGTTCGTACAGCACCAGGCGCGCCGGGCCGTATCGCGCCAGCTGGCGGCACAGTTCGCTTCCGATGGACCCGCCGGCGCCGGTCACGAGCACCGTCTTTCCGCACACCAGTTCGGCGATGCCGGCCTCATCCAGAACCACCGGCTCGCGCCCCAGCAGATCTTCCGGCTCGATCGCGCGAATCCGCTCGATTCGCGTGGCGCCCGACTGAAGTTCGCTGACCGAAGGCACGGTCAGCACCGGCAGTGTGGTGGCCGCGGCCAGTCCGATCGCACGGCGCCGATCTGCCGCCGTCGTTCCCGGAAGCGCGGTGATGATGTGGGTCGCGCCTGCCGTGATGCGCGGATCGATCACGTCGGCCAGCGTGCCAAGCACCGGCGCACCGGAGATGCGCGCACCCCGCTTGGCAGGATCGTCGTCGAGCAGGCCGAGCACCGTCCAGCCCTGCTGCGGCAGCCCGGCGACCAGCAACCGAGCCGCCTCACCCGCGCCCATGACGATGGCGCGTCGGACCTCGCCATGCCCACCGGTGATCTGGGCCCGTGCGTGCTCGTAGAGCATGCGGTAGGCGATGCGTGTCATGCACAGCCCCATCAGGGTGACGAAAGGATGCACCGCCAATACCGCGCGAGGCACCGCCTGCAACTGGGCCATCAGCACGCCGCTGGCGCACAGCGCCCCCGCGATGCCGCATGACAGGGTCAGCCGCTTGACCTCGCCGAAGCCCGAGAACCGCCACATGCCGCGCGGCACGCCAGCCAGGATGAACACCAGCACATAGGTGACCACCACAGCGCCCATGACCCAGACGTCGTAGCCGGGCCGAGCGCTCCACCAGCGATCGAAGCCGAGACGGAACAGGTAAGTGAAGTTCCAGCAGATCGCCACCACCAGCGCATCGAACAGCAGCGTCAGCAGCTTGCGGTGCGGACGACAGCGAGCCAGGGTGCGATCGAGTCGGTGCCAGAGCATGGAGGCAGATTATGTTGGCGATAGTCGAAGCGGCGGCGCAATCGGCCTCATCGACCGATCCACAGCGTACGCAGCGTCGCGGCGATGAGGCGCAGGTCGGTGCCGAACGAAGCCTCGTCGATGTAGCGCGCCGACAAGCGCAGCTTGGCAGGCAACACGATCTCGATGTACTCGCGCTGCGGGTCGGCTGCACACGCCAGCATCGCGGATTCATCGCGGAAAGCCAGTGACGCCGGATCGGTGATGCCCGGACGCACGCTCAGCACCTTGTCTCGCAGGTCCCGCGGGTAGGTCGCCACGTAGCGCGGCACTTCAGGCCGTGGTCCGACCAGGCTCATATTCCCGCACAGCACGTCGATCAGCTGCGCCAGCTCGTCCAGCCGGGTGCGGCGCAGCAGCGCGCCGACGCGGGTGATGCGCGGGTCAGCTCCGACCGTGAGCTGCGCCACCGCTGACTGCGGACCGGCACTACCACTCCGCTCGAAATGCAGCATTGTGCGGAACTTGTGTATGCGGAACTCGACGCCATGCCGACCCACTCGCGCCTGCCGGAAGAAGACCGGACCCGGCGAGTCGAGCTTGATCGCCAACGCCATCAACAACAGCAGCGGCACAAGCAGCAGCAGGCCGAGACCGGAGGCCACCAGGTCGAACAGTCGCTTCGCCATCGACCGTGCCGAACGCATCAACCCAGCAGGGACCGCACCGCATCGATGACGCGCTGCACTTCGTGCGGTGCCATGCGGGTGTGGAGCGGCAGGCTCAGCATCCGCTCGTAGGCGTGCTGGCTGTGCGGAAACCGTTCGGGCACCAGGCCGTACCGATCCCGCCAGTAGGGCTGCAGGTGCAGTGGGATGTAGTGCACGCTGCAACCGATGCCGGCAGCGTACAGGCCGTCGATCAGGGCATCGCGCGTCAGCGATGCCTCGTCGGTCAGACGCAGCACATAGAGATGCCAGGCGTGGGTGTCACCCGGCATCGGCTGCGGAGGCACGAGCACCGGAAGATCGGCGAAAGCCGCGTCATAGCGGGCGGCGATCGCGGCGCGGGTGACCTGAAACCCACGCGCACGCCGCAGCTGATGCAGGCCCATGGCCGACGCGATGTCGGTCAGGTTGTACTTGAAGCCGGGCGCCACGATCTCGTAGTACCAGCTCGGCGCCTTCGCGGTGAATCGATCGAAGGCATCGCGGTTGATCCCGTGCAAACGCATCACCTGGATGCGTCTGGCCAGATCGGCGTCACGCGTCACGACCATGCCGCCCTCGCCCGTCGTCATCGTCTTGTTGGCGTAGAAGCTGAACACCGTGACGTCGCTCGCCAGCGTGCCGATCAGTCGTCCACCGCAGGTGGTCGGCAGCGCGTGGGCCGCGTCCTCGACCACTTTCAGCCCGTGTCGTCGGGCCACCTGCAACAGCGCGGTCATGTCGGCCGCCAGCCCGGCGTAGTGAACCGGCATCACCGCCTTCGTGCGTGGCGTGATGGCGGCGTCGACTGCCGCGACATCGATGCACAGCGTGGCCGGATCGATGTCGACCAGCACCACGTCGGCGCCGAGGTAGCGCACCACCTCGGCTGTGGCGGTGAACGTGTGTGTGGTCGTGATCACCTCGTCGCCCGGGCCGATGCCCAGCGCCTCGAGTGCGAGGTGCAACCCGGCGGTCGCCGAGTTGACCGCCATCGCCTGCAAGTCCGGCTCGCCTGCGGCCGACGGTCCGAGGAACGCGGCGAAATCCTCCTCGAACCGACGCGTCTTCGGCCCGGTGGTGATCCAGCCCGACCTCAATGTGTCGACCACCTCGGCAATCTCGTCGTCGCCGATGTCGGGAAGGGCAAAGGGAATGAATGAAGGTGGGGTCGTCATCGGGGTTTGCCGATCCAGCAGAGCAAGTGGGTGCGAAGGAACGGCAGCGCATTCAGCAGCCGGTAGGCACCGGGGTGCACACGGACCACGCGACGGCTCAACGGCGGCGCCAGCGTGACGCGCGCTGCATCGATTCTGCCGCGGGGAAAGAGCGCGCGCACTCGCTTCAAGGGCACGCCCCGCACATCCGGATTGCCCGGGTTGTCCCAGGTGAAGTCGTACCAGAGGACGCCGCCGCCCGGCCGTGTCCAGCGCCACATGGCGTCGGCCAGTCGCTGCTGGAAGGCGTCATCGAGGAGCGAGCTGAACACCGTCGACTGGTAGACCACGTCGAAGCTTCCAGCTTCGAAAGGAAGCTTCGACGCATCGCCCTCGTGCAACGCGGTCGCGGCGGGCAGTTGCCGCCGCGCGATGGCGGCACGCTCGGGCAGCAGTTCGTTGCCGACGAGACGCGCGGCGTCGAACCCCAGACTGGCCAGTTCGAGCAGGTTGCTGCCGCTGCCGCAACCGATCTCGAGCACGCGCAATTGGTGCAGCGGCAGCAGGGCATGGCGCGCCAGCAACGCGAGCATTTCCCGCTGCCGCTCCTGCCGAGCCTGCCAGACCTCCGGGCGCAGCGGGCTGTAAAGGTCACCGACGCCGCCACGCGCCTCACGTCGGGCGTAGCGCTCGGCCACGGCCGCCGGCTCGTCTTCGCTGGGCTCTCGCATCGTCATGGCGACGGGGATTGTCAACGCGTGAGCCGCGTGGCGGCGGCGCCGGGCGCACGGCGCAGCACCACGACATCCAGCAGCGCCCGACCGAAGCCGAGACCGTAGCCCATGTGCATGCAGGCGATGGCCCAGGCCACGCCGAGGACATCTCGCAGACGATGCGGCTTGCGCGCCAGCGCGGCAGCGCTCGACAGCGCCGCCACCGCGTACACCGAAAGCACGCCGACCAGGGCGCCGCGCGCCGGGGCCCACGCCAGTCCCAGCGCCGCCAGCAGCATCAACCCGGCGACGAATGCGAATGGCGCGAGGTGGCGCGGCGACGCTGGCAGTCGATGCTTTCGGATCACCGGCACCTTCCAGTAACCGTACTGCTGAAACTGCTGGAACAGCGCCGAGAACGAGGCGCGCGGCGTGTAGGTCGACCGTATGGCCGCGCTTTGCCAGACGACGCCCCCCGCTCGCACGATGCGCAGGTTCAACTCGTCGTCCTGGTTGCGCACCAGCGATTCGTCGAAGCCGCCGAGCCGCAGCAGCTCATCGCGGCGCCACGCTCCGAGGTACACCGTGTCCACCGGGCCGCTGAAATCGACGCGCCGCGATGCCGCCCCTCCGGAGCCGAAGCGGCTCTGGAAGGCCAGCGCGATCGCGGCCTGAGGCCAGCCCTCGCCGACCGGCCTCCACGGCCCGCCGACACAGCTGGCGCCGGTCGCCTCGAGCGTCGCGAGGCACTGCGCAACATAATCCGGTGCATAGGAGGTGTGCACGTCCATCCGCACGATCACCTCACCGCGCGCCGAATCGACAGCTCGATTGAGCCCGGTGGAAACGATCCGCTGCGGGTTGTCCAGCAACTGGATTCGCCCATCGTCCGCACTCAACGCCGACAACAGCTCTCGCGTGCCATCGCTGCTCTGGCCATCGGCGATCAGCACCTGCATCTCCCAGCCCTGCGGCAGCGTCTGGCGCAGAACGCCATCGCAGAAGGCGGCAATGTGCGCGCGCTCGTTGCGGCACGGCACGATGACGCTGATGCAGCGGCCCGCCATGGTCAATCCGACGCAGCTCGCGGCAGATCACCGCGCAGCAGTTGGTCGTACAGCGAGGACATCGCGTCCATCTGAACCTTGCGGGCGCCTTCGGCCTCCATGCGCCTGCGGTTGCGCTCGCCGATGCAGCGGGCTCGATCCTCGTCCTCGCACCAGGCTTGAAGCGCGGCGGCCAGCGCCAGTGGGTCGCCTGCAGGAACGAGCGCACCGTCACCGGCCTCGAGCCACTGCCGGTTGGCCGGCAGGTCGGTCGCGACGACAGGCAGGCCGCAGGCCATGCTTTCAAGCACCGACACCGACGTGGCATCGCTGACGGGCACCGACACCGACACCTTGCACGCCTGCATCACCGCGCTCATGCCGGCATCGTCGAGTCGCCCGTGGAATGTGACCTGCCCATCCAGGCCGAGCGATCGCACCAGCGCGCGCAAGGCCTCTTCCTGCGAGCCGCCGCCGAGCAGGTGAAGGTGCGCACCGGCGCCCGAGCGCGTGCGTGCGAGCAAGGCCAGCGCCCTCACGATGACATCGATGCTGTAGTTCGGTTCCCAGGAGCGCAGGCTGGCGATCTGGAACCCCGGCTTGAGATCCCAGGCCGAGGGGCTGAAACGCGCCAGATCGGCACCCCAGTGAATCTGCCGAAGCGGGGCGGTCGGCCGGTACACCCGCATCGCATCAAGCAGGTCGAGCGAATCGCCGGTGATCAGGTCTGCCCGACGCAGCGTCCAGCCGGTCAGCCAGCGCAGCAGTGCGCTCCTGCGTGGCGTCAGCAGGATGTCGCTGCCCCATGCCGTCATCACGATCGGGTGCTGTCCGCAGCGCGCGGCCAGATACCCGTACGAGGTGACGTAATGCGCGTGCACGATGTCGGGAGCCAGCTCAGCCACCGTCTCGCGCGCCTGATTCGCGCGCAGGAGCCAGTCGGCAGAGTGACGAACCGGCGCCAGCATGCGCTGCTCCACGCCGGCGATCGGCTCCGGACGTGCCGTCACCACCGAGACGCGCCAGCCACGCCCGAGCATCTCCCCGGCCCAGCGGCGCACATGCACGCTGTTGGCGTCGCCGAGCAGGCACAGGTGCCGCGTCATGCAAGCCGTCCCAGCCCGAGCAGGTGAGTGCGAAAGAGACCGGTGGCATCCAGTGCTTGCATGCCTGGTTCGCCCAACACGTCGGCCACGCGCCGCAGCAGCCCAAGATCACTGCTCAGACGTTGCCAGTGCCAGCGCACACCTGGAAACAATGACTCGACTTCATTCCGGGGTACAGGCCTGAAGTGGGGATCTCGGCCACGCGTTCGCGCCGCGTCGTACCAGAGTACCCAGCCGCCGGAGCGCAAAACACGGCGCATTTCGGCCGCAGTTGCACGCCGTAGCTCATCGTCGACGATCGAGCTGAACACCACGTTCTGGCACACGATGTCGAAGGCACCGTCGGAAAATGGCAACGCCGCACCCGAGGCCTGAGCCACCTCGGCTGGACTATCCCTGAGTGCAATCCGCAGCCGATCGCCCATCAGATCGATTCCAAACAACTGGCCCACACGGCTGCCCCAGCGCAAATAGCTGGCGAACTCGACGCCCAGACCGCAGCCGATGTCGAGCAGTTTCAGCTCACTCAACTGAACACGACCGACGGAAAGCGCACGCAGGACCGCCCTTTCTCGCTCCTGAGCGAGATGCAACACGACCGGGTTGCGCAGGCTCCAGAAGCCGGACAGTGACGCAGAGGCATCCCGCTCGCGGTAACGTGCCTCGATCCGGTCGAGCTCACCCACGATGCGCCACCTGACGTTGCCGAAGGAATTGCGCCATCTCTCCAGCCAGTGCACGGCGCTCGAAAGCGTCGGCTCGCGCCGTGGCGGGTGGCAGCGGCGCCGGGCCTGGCTGCATCATTTGGTGCAAAGCCAGCGCTATCCGCTCAGGGCTGGCCTCATCTGCGATCCAGCCAGCAGCGTGGTGCCGAACGATCTGCGCCGCGTCCCCCTGCTCGTCCCCCAGCAGCAGGATCGGCCGACCTGCGCGCAGGTATTCGAAGAGCTTGCCCGGCAGGGTGCCTGCCACGACCGCACCATGTTTCGACCCTTGCCCGGCCCCGACCACGAGCAGCAAGGCATCAGCGGACTGCATTTCGGCGATCGCTTCGTGATGCGGCACGTACGGGCGATGCTCGACGACGCCGGGGTGCTCGGCATCGAAGCGCGCCAGACGCTCGGCAAAGCGCGACCCCATCTGGCCCACCAGCCGCAGCACCAGCGGTCGCGCCGATGGCGCCGCCGAACGCAGATACGCAGCCACGCCATCGAGCAGCGTGCCGGGGTCGCGCGGACCGTAGAAGCTGCCCGTGTGCACCAGCCGGAACGCGCCGTCGCTGCGCCGTTCGGTCGGTAGCCGTTCGAAATCGGCCTCGTCGTAGCCGTTCGGTATGCACACCACCGGACAAGCCGCCCCGAGACGCTGCGCGAACTGCCGCTGCCAGCTCGGCGTGACCGTCACTACACCGGCCGCACGCTTGAGCCACGCTGCTTCCGTTCGTTGGTCGATCGCACGCCGCCAGCCCGGCGCGAGGTAACCAGGGTTGTCGGTCCACAGGTCGCGGTAGTCGGCGACCCACGGCAGGCCCGAGCGGCGAGCCAGACGCGCCGCGAGCGCGTGCGCCGACATCGGCGGAGCGGTGCTGAAGATCAGCTCGATGCGCTCGTCGCGCAGCAGAGCGAGCGCCGGCTCGAAGGCGCGCTTCGCCCAGCCGGCCTGGTCGTCCGGGAAACGGGTTGCGGCGTAGGCCCCGAGCAGCGTGTCGCGCAGCCAGGGGCTCCGGCTCGCCGCCGCGGGTGCCGCAGCGGATCGCGGCGCGACCGTCGCGGCTCGCCGGGCCAGCAGCCGCTGCATCAGGGAGCGGTGTTCGATGCGAAGCACCCGAACGCCCGCAGGAACTTCGGCCAGCAGCGATTCGTCGCGCGTGTAGCCTGGGTCGTGCCCGGCCAGCACCACGGGCTCGACTCCGAAATCGCCGAGGTACTTGCTGAGCTTCAGCGCACGCTGCACCCCGGCCCCGCCCATCGGTGGGTAGTAGTAACTGATGAGCAGTACCTTCACGCGGGATCCATCGCAGGACGCTGCAACACCCAGTAGTCGCAATAGGGCAGCTCGGTGAACTTGCGGGTGTGCAGGCCGGCGGCAAGCAAGGCGGCATCGATCTGCGAACGCCGCACGTGCCCGTCGCCGATCTCCCAGCAGTGGTGCGGATCGATCCAGATGCGCCGACGCACAAAGCGGTTGTAGGCCTCGCCGAGGCTCGTCAGTCCGACCGGGAAGCGCCACTTCACGAGACGCTGCCGTGGCGTCACGACCAGCATGTGTCCCTTGCGATGCGGCAGCGTCAGGAACAGCATTCCACCGGGGCGCAGGAACGAATGCAGGTGCGCGAGGCATCGCGGGAGCAGATTGAAAGGAATGTGCTCTAGCACCTCGGTGCAGACGACCGCGTCGAAGCGTCCTTCGAGAGCAGGCTGTGAGTCGAGCAGGTTGCCAACCACGTCAGGCTTCAACCGGGGGTTGATGTCCATCACCACGGTACTGCGCAAGAACGGCTCGGAACAACGGCGGACCACGCCATCGCCGGTGCCGACCTCTAGCAGGTCGCCCGTGACGAGGGTTGCGACATCCTTGAACACGTGGAAATGGCGAGTCCAAGTGTAGAAGTCGAGGTGTTCCAAATAGTCCCGGCCATCGAGCGAGTACTGCTGATCGAAGCGATTGGGCGACGTGGGGTTCATCGGAATTCCATCATCTGGCAGAGCGCCGGGGTTGGGCGCGTATCAATGACCACGGCAGAGCAACATCCACGATACCGTGGACTAGGTACACCACGGTGAGACTGAGCATCAGTCCGACCCATTGCATTGTCTCGAACCACGGCGCCATCATCTGCGACACCAGCGCCGCGAGCATCGCACCCATGGCGATGCGAACCGCTCCTGCCCACGGAAACCGCACCTTCGAACACCGCCATGCCCATGCGTACGCAATCACGGCCAGCAGCGCATTCGAAAGGGCCGCAGCAGCGGCCGCGCCAGATAAGCCGAACCGCGGCACAAGCAGCCAGTTCAGCGCCGCATTCACCAATGTCGCCGACAGCACAATCACGACGACTCGCGAACCTTGTCCAGCCAACAGGAGCAGGTAAAGAACAATCTGATACAGGCCGAAGCTCACCGCAGCCAGGCCGAGCATCAGAACCACATCGGCCTGCGCACGATACGCGCCGGTGGTCAGGAGAGGTATCAGGCGAGCGGACACACACACCAGCCAGAAAACGAATGGCAACGCGATGAACAGGAACACTCCGGTCACCTTGGCCACAAGTTCTGTCGCCTGAGGTTGATCGCCTTGAGTCCACAAACGCGACAGTACGGGGAACAGGGTGAATCCGAGCACGGTGTATGCCACGCTCACGACCGAGACCACCGTGGTGACGGCGGCGTAGACGGCAGTTGCCTCGAGTCCCAACTGGTGTGTGATCACGAACCGGTCGGTATACGCGTGGGCAGAAGACAGCACCGACATCAGCACCAGCGGCGCGGAGAACCCGATCATCGTTCGCCAGGTAACGGGCGTGTTCTCTACGCCACCGCCTGAAACTGGTTGTCGGGGGGATCGCCGAAAGTACTCCACCATGAAACCCGCTGAGACCAGGACCAGTTGGAACGCAGCGAGCAGTTCGAAAGCCAACTCGAAAGACAGCGCGAGCGGACCGAGTGCGAACAGCATGAGACCGAATCGCATGCTCCCTCGCACGACCAGCAGCATAGAGATGCTGCGCATCCTGAATGTGGCTCGCAGGTAAGCCACGAGCAGATCGAACAGCACGTCGGCAGCCAACAGGACAAGAGCGACTGTGACGAACCGAGCGTGCGTCGCTGCACCGAATACCATTTCGGACGCATGGGCAGGCAGCAGCCAGCCCGCCAGGGCCAGCAGCCCCCACAGACCGGTCGCCAGCAAGAGCGAGCGGCGCACCCACAGCCGCCGCTGGGCAATGTCAATGCCTGCCGAGCAGAAACGGACGATGCCGGTCGGCAAACAGACCAGCACGAGCGGCATCAGCACGCTGGACACCACCGCCGCCTGCGCCCATATCCCGTACTCGGCCTCGCTGAGCCTTCTCGTCAGCAGGGGCAGCAGCAACAGTCCGAGGGCCCGCTCGATCAACACGGCGGCGCCGTACCACACCGTGTCGGATTTCAGATCGACCTTCAAATCAGGCCCGAGCGAATGTCTCGGCGCACAGCCGCCACTGTCTCCAGGCTGCGGACCGCAGCCCGAACAGGATCAGGCGGCCGCTTCGCTCGCCAGAGCACACACGCCTTGGCGCAGCACGTAGCGCTCACCGGTCGCCGGGCAGGTGGCGGAGCCATCGCCCTTCAGCGGCAGCGCGAGCGGTTCGCCGTGACGGCTCATCCAGCCGATCTGGCGCGCCGGCACGCCGACGACCAGCGCGTAGTCGGGCACGTCGCGACTGACCACGGCTCCAGCGCCGACGAATGCATGGCGGCCGATCGTGGTGCCGCACACCACGGTGCAGTTGGCGCCGAGCGTGGCTCCCTGACGGATGAGGGTGTTGCGCAGTTCGGCCTTGCGCTCGACCGCGGCGCGCGGATTGAAGACGTTGGTGAAGACGACGCTCGGGCCGCAGAAAACGTCGTCCTCGAGCGTCACCGCCTCGTAGACCGACACGTTGTTCTGGATGTTGACGTTGCGGCCGATGCTGACCTCATCGCCGATGTACACGCCCTGCCCCAGTGCACAGTCGGCGCCGATGCGGGCTCCTGCGCACACATGCGCGAAGTGGGACACCCGCGTACGCGCCCCGAGCTGGGCGCCTTGATCGACCACCGCCGTCGGATGAATCAAGCTGGGGTCCGGCAGCGGCATGGCAAACCAGGGGTGCGCGCGCGAGGGGTCATCGCGCGCAACTGGGGACAACGGGTTTCTGCATGAGCGTGATTTTAGGGGAGCCCGCCCAAACGCCTGCGCCGCAGACAGGCGGCAGGGCGCAACCTAAAATCGACGACCTCCCGGACCCAGCCCATGACCGCAGACCACGCCCCTTCCGCCCCGACTTCACCGGCAGCCGCCGACGAGAACCAGCTCATCACCGAACGTCGCGAGAAGCTGGCCGCGATCCGCGCGCAGGGCGTCGCGTTCCCGAACGACTTCAAGCCCGAACACCGCGCAGCCGACCTGGTCGACGCGCATGGCGAGCGAAGCAACGAGGAACTCGAGCCGCTGAACATCACCGTCAGCGTGGGCGGCCGGATGATGCTCAAGCGGGTGATGGGCAAGGCCAGCTTCTGCACGCTGCAGGACGGCTCGCTCGGTGCCACCGGCGGCCGCATCCAGCTGTTCGTCACGAAGGATGCGCTCGGCGACGCCGGCTACGAATCGTTCAAGCATCTCGACCTGGGCGACATCCTGGGCGCCGAGGGCTCGCTGTTCAGGACCAAGACCGGTGAGCTCTCGGTGCGCGTGACCACGCTGCGCCTGCTGACCAAGAGCCTGCGGCCGCTGCCCGACAAGTTCCACGGCATGAGCGACCAGGAACAGAAGTACCGGCAGCGCTATGTCGACCTGATCACCGACGACACCGCCCGGGCGCGCTTCGCAGCGCGCAGCAAGGCACTCAGCTCGATCCGCCAGTTCATGGTCGACCACGGCTTCATGGAGGTCGAGACGCCGATGCTGCACCCGATCCCGGGCGGCGCCAACGCGAAGCCGTTCGTCACGCACCACAACGCGCTCGACCAGCAGATGTTCCTGCGCATCGCGCCCGAGCTCTACCTGAAGAGACTCATCGTCGGCGGCTTCGAGCGGGTGTTCGAGATCAACCGCAGCTTCCGAAACGAAGGCATCAGCGTCCGGCACAACCCGGAATTCACGATGATGGAGTTCTATGCGGCCTACTGGAATCACCACGACCTGATGGACTACACCGAGCAGGTGCTGCGCCACGCGGCGCGCGGCGCAACCGGCTCGGCGACGCTGACCTACGCGGGCAGGACGGTCGATCTGGATGCACCTTTCACGCGGATGACGGTGCGCGAATCGCTGGTGGCGCATGCGGGCCTGACCTTCGAGGAAGCCGGCGACGCAAAGGTGTTACACGACAAGCTCAAGTCGCTGGGCGAGGAACCACCTGCCCACTGGAAGCTGCCCGAATTGCAGTTCGGACTGTTCGAGGCGGTTGTCGAGGAGAAGCTCTGGAATCCCACCTTCATCATCGACTATCCGGTCGAGGTGTCTCCGCTGGCCCGAGCGTCCGACACCAACCCGGCGATCACCGAACGCTTCGAGCTGTTCATCACCGGCCGCGAATACGCCAACGGATTCAGCGAACTGAACGACGCCGAAGACCAGGCGGCACGTTTCCACGCTCAGGCAGCCAACAAGGAAGCCGGCGACGAGGAGGCGATGTACTACGACGCCGACTTCATCCGCGCGCTGGAATACGGCATGCCACCGACCGGAGGCTGCGGCATCGGCATCGACCGCCTGATGATGCTGATCACCGACAGCCCGAGCATCCGCGACGTGATCCTTTTCCCGTCATTGCGCAAGGAAGCCTGACGATGAACCAGCGGCTGTCGACTCTGGAGGAAGTTGAAGCCGCTGTCTGGGACGAGTTGCAGCGCTGCGTGCGCGCCCGCGGCCATGCCTGGCGCACCTGCGTGCTCGCTTCGATGGCGCCGGATCAAGCCGGCCAGCCGGTTGCCGACGCCCGGCTGGTCGTACTTCGCGAAGCCGACACGGTGGCCAGGCAGTTGCGGATCTACACCGATTCGCGCGCGCGCAAGGTCTCGCAGTTGCGCAGCAATCCGGTCGCGACACTGGTCATGTGGTCGGCCGAGCTCGGCTGGCAGTTGCGATGCAGCGTGGTCTGCAGCGTCGAGGACGACGGGCTGGCCGTGTCGTCGCGCTGGACCCATATCCGGCTGTCGCCGGGCGCCCAAGACTACCTTTCGCCCACGGCACCGGGCACGCCCCTGGCGGGACACACGCCAGCGGCAGCGCAGCGCGAGCATTTCGCGCTGATCACGGCCACCATCACCTGCATCGACTGGATGGAACTCAATGCCGACGGCCACCGGCGTGCCGTGTTCGGCGACGGCCATGCGCGCTGGGTTCAGCCCTGAAGTGCCAGGCAGCCCGCGTCAGCGGTGCTTGAAGTCGGGCTTGCGCTTGTTGACGAAGGCGTCCATGCCTTCCTTCTGGTCTTCGGTCGCGAACAGCGAGTGGAACAGCCTGCGCTCGAAGGAGATGCCATCGGCCAGCGTGCCCTCGAAGGCGCGGTTGACACACTCCTTGGCCATCATCACGCTCGGGCCGCTGTAGTCGCAGATGTTCTGCGCGGCCTCCAGCGCCACCGTCATCAGATCGGCAGCGGGCACCACGCGCGACACCAGTCCGCAACGCTCGGCCTCGGACGCATCCATCATGCGGCCGGTCAGCACCAGATCCATCGCCTTGGCCTTGCCGATCGCGCGTGGCAGGCGCTGCGTGCCGCCGGCGCCGGGGATGATGCCGAGCTTGATCTCGGGCTGGCCGAACCTCGCAGTGTCGGCCGCGATGATGAAATCGCACATCATCGCCAGCTCGCAGCCGCCGCCCAGCGCAAAGCCGGACACCGCCGCCACCACCGGCTTGCGGATGCTGCGGATCGCCTCCCAGTTGCGCGTGATGAAGTCGCCCTTGTAGGCGTCCATGTAGTTCAGTGTGGCCATCGCACCGATGTCGGCACCGGCAGCAAACGCCTTTTCGCTGCCGGTGATGACGATGCAGCCGATCCCGGCATCGGCATCGAAAGCCTGCAGCGCGGCCCCCAGCTCGCTCATCAGGCCGTCGTTCAGCGCGTTGAGCTGTTTCGGCCGGTTCAGGGTGATGCGGCCGGTTTTCAGGGGACCGTCGCCGCAGGTGTCGACGAGGATGAATTCATGGGTCATGGGCATCTCCTGAACAGGTAATTCGAATCTGGCCGGTGATCATGGCCCGGCAATCTGTGGCCGACGCTCGATCATCAGGTCGACGTAGGTGTCGGTGTTGGTGTCCTGCTGGATCCGGATGCGCACCGGCAGATACCGCAGGCTCGGCGCGAACCAGACCTGCGCCGACAACTCGTCCTTCTTGCGCGATTCGCGGCGCGGCTGAAGCGGCACGGCATCGATCGCGCCGAAGGGGGTGTACAGCACCTCGGCTTCGCGCACGTCGTAGGTCCAGACGCTCATCCGGCGGGGCAGCGCCAGCGGCATCTCCACCGTTCCGCCGGGCTTCAGCATTTCGGGGTGGCGGGAGAACAGATACGCGAGCTGCACGAACTGACTGGCCGTGTCCTGCACGCCGGCCAGGCGCTCGACGCGCTGGCCGCTGTTGAGAACCACCGCATCGGGCTCGAGCATGACCTGGGCGCGCCTTCGATCGCGGAACATGGCCTTGCTGTCCTCGTCGTAGCGCTCCGGATAGAGCCCCGCGTCGGTCAACTGTCCTTCGCTGGTCATGCGGCGGGACAGGATCGGCGCGAACGCCGGGCCCACGAGCACGTCCAGATGAACCTGATAGCGCGCGCCCTCCCGCACCCAGTCGACCGTGGCACTGCCGTAGACCTCGCCACGGTAGTTGCCGGTCAGCTCGTAGGTGATCCGGGTGGAAGGCGGCCAGGAGTAGGTCTCGGCGGCGGCCGAAGCCGCGGGCGCAGCGGCCGCCAGACCGCTCGCGGAATCGGCAGGCGAAGAGGCCGCCGGAGATGTCGGCCCGATGACCGAGGCCAGCCCCGGTGCGGAGGCAGCGATTGAAGCCGTCGCGTCGGGGACCATCGGGGCCGCGTCGGACGCTGCCGGCAGCGGAGCATCAGCCACCGCCATCGGGGCCTCGAGTGGCTCGGCTGGTGCAGACGCGGCGTCGGCCACCGGGGTGGCCTGCCGCTCGGGGCGCGGAGGCGGCGCGGCGACTGGCACTGCGGGCGCGGCGACCGGCGCCGGTGGCACGGTCGACTCCATGTCGCGCCCGTAGACCAGTTCGATGCGCACAGGCATCTGCGAGGCAGTCTCGAAATCGAGCATCTGCTGGTTGATGCCGTGCATCACGCAGGCGTGCATCGCGACGACGCTGGCCACCAGCGCGACACGGCCGGCAGTGACCATGCGACCTCCTCCGGTCGCGAACTTCGTTGGCGTGTGCGGTGTCAGCCGAGGATCCATGCGGTACGCAGCGCGATCGCGTCGTGCGCGGCCCGTGCGTCGATCCCCAGCGAGACAGCGCCGACGGCGTCCGCCGACAACGGCACGTCGACCGTCAGAGTCAACAGTCGCTGGTCGCGCGACACCAGCAGTGATGCCGGCTTGCCGGGCATCAGCAGCCTGAGCGCGTCGTCGAGCCGACGCAAGCGCCAGTCTCCGAGCGCCAGCACCTCGTCCCCGGCCGACACACCGGCTCGCTCCGCGGCGCCTCCACGCAGCACGTGAGTGACCTTGACTCCGCCGAGCGCGCTTTCGCTGACCCGCACACCGAGCCGCTGAGCCAGCGTTGCTGGCTGCGACTGCCATTGCACGCCGAATCGCTTCAGCAGCTCAGGCAGCGGCAAGTCGCTGATGCCGTGCACCCACTCGCCCAGTTGCCGCGTCAGCGCCTCGGCGCGTGCCGGTCCGGCCACCTCGCGCAGCACTGCGACGATGTCGGCTTCGCCGATCGGCCCGCCTGCGCTGCGCACCCACAAGGCACGCATCACGTCATCGAGCGTGGCCTTGCGCCGCGATTTCGTCGACCGCAGGCTGAGGTCCAGCGCCAGTGCGACCAGCGAACCCTTCGTGTAGTAGCTGATCGTCGCGTTGGGTGTGTTCTCGTCTCCGCGGTAGTACTTGACCCAGGCGTCGAAGCTCGCCTGCGCGACGCTCTGCACCTGGCGCCCCGGCATGCCGAGCACACTGCCGATGGTCTTGCCGACCGCCTTCAGGTAGCGCGGCCCGTCGATGAGCCCGGCACGCCGCAGGAACAGATCGTCGTAGTAGGACGTGAACCCCTCGAAGAACCACAACAGCTCGGTGTAGTTCTCCCGGGTGTAGTCGTACGGTGCGAAGTCACGGGGCCTCAGTCGCTTGACGTTCCACGTGTGGAAATACTCGTGGCTGATCAGGCCGAGCAGCGTCACGTAACCGTCGGTCGACTCCTCCGGCTTGGCGCCTGTGGACGCGCCAGGAGCGGCCAGGCGCGGCAGGTCACGGCGCGCGGCGATCAGGGCGGTGCTCGCGCGATGCTCCAGGCCGCCGTAACCGTCGTCGACGCTGTTCAGCAGTAACACGTATCGCCCGAACGGGATGTCGGCGCGCTTCGCGGCTTCACCATGCCAGAACGCGATCTCGGCTTCGCAGATGCGCTTCGTGTCGGCCAGCAGGCGCTCGCCGTCGAAGTCGGGCAGTGCGCCGGCCACGACCAGTTCGTGCGGCACACCGTGCGCGTCGAAGCGGCCTCGCCAGAAGGTACCGAGCTCGAACGGATGATCGACCAGATCGTCGTAGTCGACGGCCTCGAACACGGCAGCGGAGCGCGAGGCCATCGACGTCGCGATCTGCCAACCGCGCGGCAGCGACTTCAGCTCGATGCGGTGCGGCCCGGACTCGCGCCCCTCGACGCGCAGGCACAGGCTGGTGCCGTTGAAGAAGCCGCGGTGCCCATCCAGGAACGCCGCACGCACCGAGGTGTCGAAGGCATAGACCAGGTACGTGACGACCAGCGCAGCGCGTCCGCTGCACTCGGCCTGCCAGGTCGTCTTGTCGAGCTGCGTCAGCGCCACCGGCCGGCTGCCCTGCCTTGCCTCGAGGGCGCTCAGGTGGCGCGCGAACTCGCGAACCAGGTAACTGCCGGGTATCCACACGGGCAGGCTGAGCCGCTGCGTCGAGCCGGGTGCAGGGATGGTCAGCGTGACGCGAAACAGGTGCGCTTGTGCGTTGTGGACGTCGATGCGGTAGGAAATCATGGGCGTTACGGGCAAGGAAGCGGTGCAATGCGGTCGGAGAGCCGGCGGGGGTGCGCAAGCGCCTGCTGCGACCACCCTGCAGCGCGAGCCATTCCGCTATGCACCATCTGGTCAACGCAGCGGAATTCCGGACCTTCAGGCATGTTCGGACGTCGTGGTCACGCCCGCTTCAGCTGCCGGCTGCGCCGATGAAGCAGCTCAGGCTGGCGACGAGGGTCAGGCGAAATCGCAGCGTCAGCCAGGCCGCTGCAGCCTGCACCGGATAAATGCGGCGGTCGACCCCGTAACAGACGATCAGCATCACGCCATGCACGACCAGTCCGGCATAGGGGGGCATCACCACCGCGACCCAGGCGACCAGCGAGGGCACGACACCCCAGATGAAACGAGACGGATCGGCCGGTTGCGCACGGAATCCGAGGCCCCAGTGGATGCCGCCGAGAAACGAGACGATGACTGCGGCATACGCCGACAGTGCGGCCGCGACGTAAGGGTGGGCATCGGGCCGCACGAGCCACAGCAGCAGTGCACCCAGCATGAACGGCACCAGCCCCGCATAGCCCAGACGCAAGGTCACCGCGTCGGGCTGATTCGTCGACGCGGGTGCGTCCGGAAACCGACTCCGACCACTCAAGGAAGCTCTCCGTTCAACTGCGATTGCAACGACCTGGATTGTCGCTTGACCGCTTCATAGAACACGCTGAACGAGCGGCAGGGCGTCTCGGGATTCGGCAGCAGGCGCGACGCGGGGCGCAAGGTCGCGAGCGTGCCGAGCGCCGCGTCGTAGCCGGGCATGGGCGCCCGAAAGGCAATGACCCCGTCGCGTCCGGGCCAAGCGGGCACGCCCTGGGTGGACGCCGGCCTCTTCATCACGTCGCCGACGAAGACCGCATCGGTGACCTGCCCCATGCGTCGCAGCACCCAGCGCCAGCGTGCCTCGCTCCAGGGCATCGCTTCATGCGCCGGCAGGTGGATCAGGCCCAGGCGCCACGGGCCACCGGCACCGGCGCCCGAACCGCCTTCACGCTCGCTCAGGGACCACGGCGTGACCAGTTCGATCTCGCGCCGCTTCGGCAGTGCGGCAGCGATCAGCGGCTTCGTGGAGTCGGCGACCCATGCGGGCAGAGGCGCGGCCCACAACAGCGGCTCCGCGATGCCGGCATGCTCGCCGCGCTCGGGGCCGACATCGCCGTCCAGACGTGCGGTGCGGTCGAGCGCCTCGTAGTCCTGGTCGATCACGGTTCCCCTGCCCTGCCAGCCTGCGAAGGCCGGGCCGGTCGCGTACCGGGCCACGTTGTCCGCGTTGAACAGGTAGGGCTTGTTCGAGAAGGTGCCCGCCACCCACTGCCAGCTCAGGTGGTTGCTCGGCACGTCACCGTCCAGGAGGTGGCCGACCATCCAGTCGGCACCCGCACGCCAGTGCACCTTGCGCAGGTGCACCGCATAGCTGGCCAGCCACATGCGGGCGTGGTTGTGGAGGTAACCGGTGGCGTAGAGCTGGCGCACCGCCGCATCGATCGTCGGCACGCCGGTGCGACCCTCGCGCAGATCGGCCGGCACCGTGGTGGCGTAGCTGCCCGGCCAAAGTCCCGCAGGGCGCATGTCGGCCAGCACCTGCTCGCCGCAGCGGCTCCAGACGTGGTGGAAGAACTCGCGCCACGCGAATTCGAACATCAGCTTGTCGTCATACCCGAGCCGGTGCTTCTGCAGCACCCGGGCCGCTGCCGCACGCAGCGAGATCACACCGTGCGTCAGGTACGGAGACAGGCCGGTGACTGCCCCGTCGAGCAGGTTGCGGGTGCGCGCGTACTCGCCAGGATGCACCGCGTCGAGACGCCGCAGCGCCTCGGCGTAGGTCGGCTCGAAGGCGAGGAAATCCTGCAGCAGCGGAATCAACCCGGCTTCTTCGCGGAGGCCAGCAACTGCTTCTCGATCTGGTCGGCCTTCATCGCACCGGGCACCCGCTTGCCGTCCTCGAACACCAGCGCTGGCGTGCCGGTGACCTTGTGCTTGCGACCAAGCGCCGCATTGCGTTGCAGCGCGGAGGCATCGCAGTCACCCATCATGCGCGGTGGGGTCGCGCCATCGACCATCCAGTCGACCCAGGTCTTCGCACGGTCCTTCGCGCACCAGATGTTGCGCGACTTCTCGGGCGAATCGCCACCGAGGATCGGGAACAGGAAGGTGTAGATCGTCAGGTCCTTGATCTGGCGGATGTCGCGCTCGAACTTCTTGCAGTATCCGCAGTTCGGATCGGCGAACACCGCAATCTTGCGACTGCCATCGCCCTGCTTCCAGACGATCGCATCCTTCAGCGGCAGGGTCGCAAAATCGATGGCGGTCAGCTTGGAGATGCGCTCCTCGGTCAGGTTGACCTGGTTCCTGGTGTCGATCAGATGACCTTCGAACAGGTAGCTGCCGTTCTCGTCGGTGTAGTAGATGTCGGTGCCGATGCGGACCTCGAACAGACCTGCGACCGGGATCTTCGTGACCTCGTCGACCTTGCCGAGATCGGGCAGCCGTTCACCCAGCGCCTTGCGTATCTCCGCCTCTCCGGCATGTGCAGCGGGCACGAGGCCCATCAACACCAGCAGCGACAGCGCGCCTGAGGAAGCAAGGTGCACCAAGCTGCGATGCAGCGCACGGAAGGAAGGCAAGGGAGTGACCATGATGTTGGACTTTCGGGTGATCGAAGAGGGCAGGGCCAGGCCAGGCGGCTTCACGAATCCAGCGCCCGTGCAGTCAACCAGCGCTTGATGGGCGGGAGCCGATTGACCAGACTCAGCCCGCGGTTGCGGAGTTCCCGCACGGCCGGCGACTGATGCGCAAAAAGATGCAGCAGTCCATCGGTGATCTCGATCATCGCGCGCGTTGGTGACAAACGCTGCCGCGCATAGCGGCGCAGCAGCTTGTCATCGCCCAGATCACGCCACGGCTCGCGCGTGGCGAGGACCCCGGTCAGCGCCGCCACATCGGCCAGTCCCAGGTTCAGGCCCTGGCCCGCCAGCGGGTGCACGACATGCGCGGCATCACCGACAAGCACCCAACCCGGCCCGCACCAGGCGCCAGCCTGGGCACGCATCAGCGGCCAGGCGGCACGCTCGCCTGCCAGGTCCAGATGACCGGCGGCGCCATCGGTGGCCTGCATCAGGGCATCGATGAAATCGACGGCATCCATCGCGAGCAACTCGTCGGCGCGCGCATCGGGCACGGACCAGACCAGCGCATACGAGGCCTCCGGCAGCGGCGCATCGAAAGGCAGCAGCGCCAGCACATCCGGCGAGCGGAACCACTGGCGTGCGGTACCCGCATGCGGCTTCGAGCTGGTCAGGCGCGTCGCTATCGCGCGGTGACCGTAGGGACGCCGGTCGAGCGGCACGCGATGCGCCTCGCGGCTGGCGGAAGCCTTGCCTTCGCAGATGGCGGTGAGCGCAGCAGTCGCTGCCCCCGGATCGCCCGCCCCGACCACGGTGATGTGCGGCGAGAACCGCACCGCAGAAGCCAGTTCGCGTTCGAGAACGGCCGCATCGGCGATCCAGGCGAGTTCACCGACTTGCTGCTCCCACGAGGAAAACTCGACAGCAGCGCCGGTGTCTCCCTGCACGCGCATCTCGTGCACGGCCGTGGCCGCATGCGGCGGCAACGCATCCCACACCTTGAGCCCACGTAGCAGGCCGACGGATCCTGCATTCAGCGCGTAGGCGCGCACGTCGGGGCCGCGCGCCACGTGGTTCGATGCCGACGGGTCAGCGACCAAGGCCACACGCAGTCCGATGCGCGCCAGCGACAAGGCCAGCGCGTGGCCGACCAGACCGGTTCCACGCACCTGCACGTCATAGGGTTTCATCGCGGTCGATTGTAGGGAGCCGAGTCTGGCGGGCCGGAACGGGACAGGCACAATCCGCCGTTTTCGGGGGCTTTGCCGTGTCGATGTGGATTCGCCGTGTGGCACTCGGGATGTTGGGACTGCTGCTGGTGCTCGCAGCGGTGCTCACCTGGCTGGTCATGGGCTTCGACGCCAACCGGTACAAGGGCATCGCCATCGAGTGGATGCAGACCCACCACAACCGCACGCTGACGATCAACGGGCCAATCGGCTTGTCGCTTTTCCCGCGCCTGCAGCTCACGCTGGCCGACGTTTCCCTGAGCGAGGCCGGGCGGCCCGACGAGTTTGCCGGGCTCGAACGCGCCGAACTCGCCGTCGATGTGCTGCCCCTGCTCGACCGCGAGCTGGTGATCGGACGGATTTCGGCGCGCGGAGTACGCGCCAACTACCTGCAGAACGCTCTCGGCGTGCGCAACATCGATGATCTGCTGCACCCCGAGAAGGACCCTTCGGACCCCGGGAGCATCGGCAGCAAGAAGCCGCCCCGGCTCGACATCAGCAGCATCGAACTGGAAGACGTGCGCCTGCACGTCAAGGACGAAGTGGCCGGCGTCGAGGGCGATCTGATGGTGAAGTCGCTCACCACCGGTCGCCTGCGCAACCAGGCCGAGTCGCCGGTCGAGCTGAAATTGCAGTTAGACCTGAAGGCGCCCGCCGTGCGGGGCGAACTGAGCGGAGATACACAACTGACGCTCGATCTGGACACCGGCTCGGTGCGCGCACGCCATCTCGACCTCGCGTTCAAGGGCGACACGAAGGACATCAGCGGGATCCGCGCCACCGTGAAAGGCAGCGCGGGCTGGGACGGCTCCACCTCGGCGATCGAGGCAACGGCGCTGCAGATCAGCGTGGCCGCGACCGCGGGCGGCCTGAAGATCGACAGCAGCTCGCTGGGCATCGCGCGCTTCGCCTACAACCCGGCGGCCAAGGGGTTGGAGCTCACTCAGCTGAAATTCGAGATGAAGGGGGCCCAGGAAGCCCAGTCCTTGTCCTTCAACCTGGACTGGCCCGAACTGGCCGTGGCCGGTGATCAGCTCAAGGGCAGCGCCTTCACCGGGCGACTGCAGCGCGGCGGCGCGGCACCGCTCGACGTGAATTTCAGGAGTGCGGCCCCGACCGGCAGTTTCGATCTGCTGCGGCTTCCCGGCGTCGAGGCCACCTTCGCCAGCAGCGGCGCCCAGCGCAAGATCGGGGGCAAGCTGACAACAAACCTTGTCTTGCGACAGGGGCAAGCCGCCGGAGCCGGCAAGAGCACCGCCGCAACGCCCGCATCGATCGCGCTCGATGCGCTGACATTGCAGAGCCTGATCGAGAACCCGGGCCTGCAAGAACTGAAGATCGACGCGCGCGGCACGGCCAGCGCGTCGGCGCAGCGCGCCAGCTGGACGCTGGCCGGGGAGATGAACGGCGCGGCGTTCAACACCGACGGGCAGGCCCAGCTCGGCGGTGCCGTGCCGAAGGTGATCGCCAAGGCACGCTTCGACACGCTGGACCTGAACCGCCTGCTGGCCGATGCGCCTCCACCGGCCGACCCCACGCCGCCGCCCGGGGGCAAGGCGACTGCGGCTGCGGCCGACACCCCGGTCGACCTGAGCGGACTGAACGGCATCAACGGACAGTTCAGCCTGCAGGCGGGCACCTTCGCGGTGCAGCGGTACCGTGTTTCGGCAGCCCGCATCGAAGCCACGCTGGACCGGGGTCTGCTGCGCGTGACCACGCTGCAGGGGAAGATCTGGGGCGGCAGCGTCGATGCATCGGCGCTGGCCGAAGCATCGACCGGGCGCCTCGGCGTCAAGGGCGCAGCCACCGGCATCGACATCAACGGCGCGCTGAAGGACGTGGCGGCGAAGGACTGGATGGACGGCACCGGCCGCGTGTCGATGGACATCGAGGCCACCGGCCGCAGCGTCAACGAGCTGAAATCCCGGCTGCAAGGGCAGCTTGCGCTGCAACTGCGCGACGGCGCGATCAAGGGCATCAACCTCGCAAAGAGCCTGCGCCAGGCCAAGGCGGCCATCGGACTCAAGCAGGACGCGGTGCAGAAGGCCAGCGAGACCGAGAAGACCGATTTCAGCGAACTGAGCGCGAGCTTCCAGATCGCGGACGGCGTCGCCCGCAGCAAGGATCTGGACGTGAAGAGTCCGTTCCTGCGCCTGGGTGGCGAGGGCGCGGTCGATATCGGCAAGGGCCGCATCGACTACCTGGCGCGGGCCACCGTGACCGGCACCTCGAAGGGTCAGGACGGCGCCGACCTGGCCGCGCTGAAGGGCCTGCAGGTGCCGGTGCGACTGAGCGGGCCGTTCGAGGCGCTGGACTGGAAGATCGAGTGGTCGTCGGTGATCGCCGGGGCGGTGACGCAGCAGCTGAAGAACGAGTTGCAGAACCGGCTGGAGGAAAAGCTCGGCCTGAAGCCCGCCGAGGAGGGCGCTTCGGCCCCGGCGGCCAAGCCCAGGGATGCCCTGAAGGGCCTGCTGAAAGGGCTGCTGAAGTGAGCGGCCTGCCGGACGCCGACGTGTCGGTGCGGCTCGCCGCGCTGTATGTGCACCCGATCAAGAGCTGCGGCGGCATCGCGCCCGACGACGCGCTGCTGATCGAGACCGGGCTCGAGTTCGACCGGGCCTGGATGGTCGTCGATGCGCAGGGCCGCTTCGTCACCCAGCGCCAGGTGCCACGCATGGCGCTGATCCAGCCGACGCTGCGGGTGCTCGACATGGTGCTGCGCGCACCGGGCATGCTGGCGCTGCACCTGCCTCTGGGCGAGGTCGGTGAAGCGGTGCGCGTGACCGTGTGGAGCGACGAAGTCGCCGCGTTCGACATGGGCGACCTGGCCGCGCAATGGTTCAGCGACTTCCTCGGCCAGCCCTTGCGCGTCGTGCGCTTCGACCCAGACCAGAAGCGGCTCGCCAGCGCACAGTGGACCGGGCCCATCGCTGCCGAGGCGGCGTTCTCCGACGAGTACCCGCTGCTGGTCGCCTCGCAGGCCAGCCTCGACGAGCTGAATCGACGGCTCGCGTCCACGGGCGCCTCGCCGGTGACGATGCAGCGCTTCCGCCCGAACCTGGTACTCGACGGGCTCGATGCGCACGGCGAGGACCACCTCGACGAGGTGCGCTTCGACACGCCCGAGGGACCGGTGCGGCTGAAGCTGGTCAAGCCCTGCTCGCGCTGCAGCATCCCCGATGTCGACCCGATCACCGCCGAGACCGGCCACGCGGTGGCCGACGCGCTCGCTGCCTACCGGGCCGATGCACGGCTCAACGGAGCGATCACCTTCGGAATGAACGCAGTCATCGTCGAGGGCATCGAATGCACCTTGCGGCCGGGCATGCTCGGCGGCGCGACGTACCGCTTCGATTGAAGCGGGCCGCGCGCCTTTCATGACCCGTTTCAAGACCTGGCAGCTCTTCGCGGTCTGCGTGCTGAGCTGGGGCACGACGTGGCACGCGATCACCTACCAGCTGGGCCACAACACGCCTGAGGTCGGCGTCGCACTGCGCTTCGGGCTGGCTTCGCTGGTCGTTCTCGGGCTGTGCAGGGCTCGCGGGATGAACCTGCGGTTCCCACTGCGCGACCACGCGCTGCTGGCGCTCCAGGGCACGCTGATGTTCGGCGTGTCGTACGTCTGCGTGTATCACGCCGAGCGGCATCTGCCGTCGGGCCTGGTGGCGGTCGGCTACTCGGCAGCGCCGCTGATCAGCGGGCTGGGTGCGCAGGCGCTGTTCGGGCTGCGCGTTTCGCGCCGCTTCATCGCGGGCGGGCTGCTGGGCCTGACCGGGGTGGCTCTGATGTTCTGGCCCGAATTCGGCAAGGCCGCGGCCGGCATGGCATCTCAGGCGCACGGCGCGGGATCGCTCGGCGCGGCAGCGTCGGTGGGCATCGGCGCGGCGTTCACCGTCGCATCGGTGCTGCTGAGCACGTCGGGCAGCCTGACCGCGACGCGCAACCGCGGTCGCGGCCTGCCTTTCTGGCCCTCGCTCGGCTTCGGCATGGGCTACGGCGCGCTGGCAACGACGCTGATCGCGATCGCGATGGGCCACAGCTTCGCACTGCCGGCTCTGGCCTCGTGGTGGATCTCGCTGGTGTACCTGGCGATGGCCGGCTCGGTGCTGTCGTTCGCCTGCTACCTGACGCTGCAGGAGCGCCTGGGCCCCGGGCCGTCCGGCGCGATCGGCGTGATGACGCCGCTGCTGGCGCTGTCGATGTCGGTCGGGTTCGAGGGCTACCGGCCCGACATGATCACCGGATTCGGCGTGCTGCTGGCGTTGGCTGGCAACGTGCTGATGCTGCAGCGCAGCGGCACGATGCGCCCTCGATCTGCCCCTGCCAGCGACCCTCCTAGAATCCCCGCCTCGTCGTCGACGCCCGAAACACCTCCTGTGAGACCTGCACCATGAGCCTGAAATGCGGCATCGTCGGTTTGCCCAACGTCGGCAAATCCACCCTCTTCAACGCGCTCACCAAGGCCGGCATCGCCGCCGAGAACTATCCGTTCTGCACCATCGAGCCCAACGTCGGCATCGTCGAGCTGCCCGACCCGCGGCTCGATGCACTGTCGGCCATCGTGAAGCCCGAGCGCATCGTGCCGGCGATCGTCGAGTTCGTCGACATCGCCGGACTGGTGGCCGGTGCCTCGAAGGGCGAAGGCCTGGGCAACCAGTTCCTGGCGCACATTCGCGAGACCGATGCGCTGGTCAACGTGGTGCGCTGCTTCGAGGACGACAACGTGATCCACGTGGCCGGCAAGGTCGACCCGATCTCCGACATCGAGGTGATCCAGACCGAGCTGTGCCTGGCCGACCTGACCACCGTGGACAAGACGCTGCAGCGCTCCATCAAGGTCGCGAAGTCGGGCAACGACAAGGAAGCTGCTCGCCTGGTCGACGTGCTGACCAAGTGCCAGGCCGCGCTGAACGAGGCGAAGCCGGTGCGCAGCATCGCCTTCAGCAAGGAAGAACTGGCGGTGCTGAAGCCGCTGTGCCTGATCACCGCGAAGCCCGCGATGTTCGTCGGCAACGTCGACGAGGGCGGCTTCGAGAACAACCCCTACCTCGACAAGCTGCGCGCCTATGCCGACAGCCAGAAGGCCCCGGTCGTGGCGATCTGCGCCAAGACCGAGGCCGAACTCGCGGACATGGCCGACGAGGACCGGCAGATGTTCCTGTCGGAGATGGGCCAGACCGAGCCCGGCCTGAACCGGCTGATCCGCGCTGCGTTCAGCCTGCTGGGCCTGCAGACCTACTTCACCGCCGGCGTGAAGGAAGTGCGCGCCTGGACCATCCACATCGGCGACACCGCGCCGCAGGCCGCCGGCGTGATCCACACCGACTTCGAGCGCGGATTCATCCGCGCCCAGACGATCGCCTTCGAGGACTTTGTCGCCTTCAAGGGCGAACACGGCGCGAAGGAAGCCGGAAAGATGCGCGCCGAAGGCAAGGAATACGTGGTCAAGGACGGGGATGTGCTGAACTTCCTGTTCAACGTCTGAGCCCTGGCGGCAGGCAGGGCCTGCCGCCCCTCGACGTCACCCTTCGCCGCGCGCGACCTGCTGCTCGTATTCCGGCAGCTCGATCACTCCCTCCTGCTCGGCACGCCGGCGATCGTCGTCGCTGAGCGCGTCCTGCACCAGATCCAGCCGCTTCCACGAGGCCAGCGGCGTGGTCTTGCAGGGCTGCGGCACGTACCTCGACGAGTCGACGCGCTTGTACTTGTGGATGTAGCGCGGGCAATTGACCCAGATCTTGCTGACCGTGATCAGCACCAGGTACTGCGCCTCGGCGTACTCGGCCATCACCGGATGTTCGCGCAGCAACTGCGCCGTGCCCTGCACGCGCACGCGGTGCGGACTCTCGAAATCGATGAACAGCAGGCCGACCCGGGCCTGCCCGGCGATGTTGCCCATCGAATAGAACATGCCGTTGCCGTCGAACCCCGGAAACGCCAGCGTCTTCTCGTCGATCACCTTCACCACGCCGACCGGGCCGCCCTTGTACGAGACGGTCGGATTGCCGTCCGGGTCGACGGTGGACAGGAAGAACATGTCGCGCGAACCGATGAAATCGCGCTCGGCATCGGCGATCGTCTCGTGCACCCAGCCGGTATCGAGCAGGTCGGCCAGCTTGGTGGTTCCGAATTCCTGCTGCAGGCGTCGGTGCTCTTCGGAATAAAGCGAGGTCATGGCGTCTCCCTGGGTGTCAGCCGCAGACCGGCACGAGCCGGATCGCTCGCCGCCAAGCGCCTCGGCGCCGCGACGGTAGCAGCGGCAATGTCCGTCTTGCATCGCGACAGACCCTGATCGCCGACCGGCTGGCGCCTATGCTCTGCAGCTCACCACAATCTGCGTGATTGAAATCATCGACTGCGATCGGATGCGCCATGAGCGACGAATGTCAAACCGAGATCCCGCGCTCGTTCATCGAGTTGTTCATGCCGCCGGGTGCGGTGAAGCCGCAGCAGCCTCGATCGGTGATCACCGCCCGCTATGACTTCTGCGAAGACATGGCACAGATGCTGGTGGACCCGGCCCGCGACAAGCTGTTCGAACTGGGTGTGACCGAACAGGATGTGCTCGAGCGGATGCTGCGGGGCCTGAGGGTCGACGACACGGCGTTCAGCGCCGCAGAGGCGACCTGGGTCGTGCGGCGGCTGGCGGAATTGCTGGGCTGGCCTGTGCAGACCGAAGCCACTGGCGATTGAAGTTCAGGTGGTGCGCCCGGCTGGGATCGAACCAGCAACCCCTGCCTTCGGAGGGCAGTACTCTATCCATTGAGCTACGGACGCAACGCCCACGATTGTAGTCGGGCGCCTCGTCGACGAACGAGCAGCGGCACCCCGCTCTATACTGATTTGGCGGCCTAACGCGCCCTCTGGCAGGGGGTCTGCGCGGCTCGCGAGATGTCCCAGTGCCCTCGATGCAGGGCTCTTCTTCCATTCGAATACAGCACCAACCTGCCATCCGAGGATCTCATGCGCCACAACAGCCACGCCCACGCCGACTTTGCTCGAGACGGCACGCTCAGAACATCGAAGCAGTCGACCGGCACCGCCCTCCTCTCGTTCATTCTCCCGGCGATCGTCATCGTGATGCTGGCCGGCTGCGGGAACGACAACAAGGCGCCGGCAGCCGGCAGCGACGGCCCGGATGCTGCGGCGGTAGCCAGCCGCATCGCGCCTGTGGCCAAGGTTGCGATCAAGGCGGGGTCGAGCCCGTCCACGACGCCGGCAGGTGCTGGGGAAGCGGCGCCTGCAGCAGCATCGGCACCCGTCGCGGCCGAAGCTGCCCCGGTCGAGGCGCCTGCAGCCGCACCCGCTGCGGTGGCCACTGCGGCCCCTGCCGGCGCGGCGCCGGCCCTCTACACGCAAGCCTGCTCGGTCTGTCACGAAGCGGGCATTGCTGGTGCGCCGAAGTACGGCGACAAGGCGGCCTGGGCGCCGCGCTTGGCCGCCGGGGTCGATGGCCTGACCGCCAGCGCGATCAAGGGCAAGAACGCCATGCCGCCACGCGGAGGCAGCCAGGGCAGCGACGCGGACATCAAGGCCGTCGTGGCCTACATGGTCGAAGCCGTCAAGTAACCAGGCGCAAGGCGGCCTGTGCGACATCGGACGCCGGGCTCGGCCTGAAGCCGAAGCGCATCGGCAGGTCGCCTGACTGCACATTTCCGACCTGCCACCGGCCCTGCTCGACCGCATCGGCGGCGATCTCCATGTCGAGCGTGTGCACCAGCCCGATGCCGAGATCGGCCTCGATGAAAAGCCGGCCGCGTTCATCGAGCCAGGCGGCACCGAAAGCTGCCGCCTGGCCGCTGTGGCTGCGCACGACGACCCCGTCGGCCGGGCCAGGGGCGGCTTCCGACGACCGGTGCAACCGCCAGACCCAGGGCGCCGCTTCCAGTTCGACATAGACCCGCTGCGGCCCGTTCTGAAAGAACCAGGCGCCACGCTCATCGCAGGCGTAGTTGCGCTCGATGAACTCGCGCAGCCCGACGTGCTCGAGCCGGCTGCCCTTGGACATCGGGAACGGCCCCGCCGCCTGGGTGCGTTCGTCGCGCAGGTACCAGTCGCCGCGTGCGTCGAGCGCAAGCCAGCCGTGGCAGTGGGGCACGTTCGGCCACTTGACGAGCGCCGCAGCGACGATGTCATCCATGCCAGGCGCCCCGGGTGCTCAGACTCCGGCGCGCGCGCGCAGCCAGCCCGCCACGCGCTCGTGCATCGGCTGCAGGTGCCCGGGAAACCCGCCACTCGCAAAGCCGGCATGCCCACCATGCTCGGGGTTCCACAAGGTCACGTGGTCGCCAACGTCCTGCGGGCGGGGCAGCGACGCGGCCGGCACGAACGGGTCGTTGCGCGCATTCAGCACCAGCGCCGGGATGCGGATGCGGTGCAGGTGTGGTTTGGCCGATCCGCGAAGCCAGTAGTCGTCGGTGTTGCGAAAACCGTGGACGGGCGCGGTGTAGAGGTTGTCGAAGTCGTACAGGTCGCCTGCGCAAAGCATCTTCTCGCGATTGAAGAGCCCGGGGTGCATGGCCAGCTTCAACAGCGCCTTCGGTCGCAGCGAGCGTATGAACATGCGCGTGTAGACCTGCCGATTGAACCCGCGTCCGATGGCATGGCCGCCCGCGGTCAGGTCGATCGGAGAGGAGACCGCAGCCAACGCACGCACGCTGTTCGCCGCCGTCTCACCGGCCTCCTCGGCCCAGCGCAGCAGGGCGTTGCCGCCGAGGGAGATACCAACCGCCAGACGCGGGCCGGTGTGCAACCTGCGAAACCGATCGAGGATCCAGCCGACTTCCTCGTAATCGCCCGAGTGGTAGGCGCGGGGCGCGAGATTGGGCTCGCCCGAACAGCCTCGGAAATGCGGCACGGCAAACCGCCAGCCGAGACGCCCGGCCAGTTGCGCATAGGCACGCGAGTAGTGGCTGGCCGACGAGCCTTCGAGCCCGTGGAACAGCACCAGCAGCGGTCGGTCGGCCGAGTGCGTGCCAGGCGGTTCAGCCAGCCAGTCGACATCGATGAAGTCCGCATCGGGCGTGGTCCAGCGGTGCCGGACGTACGTCGGCGCGCGGCCGTCGAGACGCTTCGACACCAGCGCAGGCCAGATCGTCTGCAGGTTGCCACCCAGCGCGCCCGTCCCGAGCAGCCAGGGCGGCGATCGAAACGAGGTGACGGTCAATGCAGCACGGCCGCCGATTCGAGGATCTCCTGCGCCTCGCGCGGCGTACCCGGACTCGCGTGGTGAGCAACGATGCGCCAGCCCAGAGCGGTCTTCAGGTAGACGTTGGTGGCGATGACCCAGGCGGACTGCCGTCCCTGCTCGGTCAGCACCTGCACACGCTCCAGCACGCTGTGTACGGCGCCGAAGTGGGTGTGCAGCCGGTGGACCTTTTCGGCGTGGACATCGATCGGACCGCTGTTGAACATCTCGCCGAAACTCGCCCGGATCGCCGGCAGCCCGATGAGCCGCGGCCCGCCGGGGTGCACGCAGGTGATATCTTCCTCGTCGCTCCAGACTGCCAGAAACCTCTCGAGATCCCCCAACTGCAGCGCTTCGTAGAACTGCAGCTCCGCCTCATCGGGTGATGACAGCGACATCAGCGGAGCCTTGGGAGTGTTCATTCGACCTTTCATCTGTTGCGGCGAGCGTAGTGAAAGATTAGCGTCGGCCGCGCGACCTGCCATTGTACGAAGCCACCCGGACGACCCGAGCCCATGTCCAAGCCCCCTTCCGACTGGCCTGAAAAGAGCCAGGAGCTGTCTCACCTGCTGTCGCGCGCGGGTCTGGGTGATCGTGCGGCATTTGCCACACTCTACGAACGCACCAGCGCGCATCTGTTCGCAGTGGTGCTGCGTATCAACAGGGATCGGGGTCAGGCGGAGGATGTGCTGCAGGAGGTCTATGTCAACGTCTGGCGCTCGGCGAGTTCGTTCGACGCGGCGCAGAGCCAGCCGCTGACCTGGATGACCAGCATCGCCAGGAATCGCGCCATCGATGGCTTGCGACGCGCACAGACCACGCCGAGGATCGCGCAGCCCGCACAGTCCAACCTCACCGAGGACGAAGACAGCGATGTCTATGAACACATGGCCGACCCCGCGGCGGGACCGCTCGAGATGCTGAGCCAGGCTTCGGATGCGCGCGAGCTGACCCACTGCATGGACTCCTTGAGTGCGCAGCAGCGGCAAAGCGTGGCACTCGCCTTCTACGATGGACTGACGCACGCCGAGGTGGCCAGCCATCTCGGCCAGCCACTGGGCACGGTGAAATCGTGGGTCCGGCGCGCGCTCGCCACCTTGAAGAGCTGCCTCGACAACGCCAGCCTGCGCGACCGTCGAGGTAGCGAGACTGCGGGCTGACCCATGGACTACGGACGACCTGATCTCGCCGATCGACTCGCCGCCGAGTACGTGACGGGCACGCTGCGCGGCCCGGCACGGCGACGCTTCGAGCAGCTGGTGCCGGCCCATCCTGCGCTGCGTGCTGCAGTCAGGCGATGGGAGTCCCGCTTGATGCCACTGACCGCCAGCGTGTCTCCGCAGGCACCTTCCGCAGAAGTCTGGAAACGCATCGTCGCGCGCATCGGCGCCGCGGCTGAACCTGTGGAGGCGACCGGCACACCATGGTCGTCGGCGCTGGCGTTCTGGCGCAGCCTGTCCATGTTCGCCGGCGTCGCCGCCTTGAGCCTGCTGGTCCTGTTCGCCAACCCGCAGCCCGAGCAGCCGCCGATCGTCGTGGTGCTGAACTCGACCGCGTCGCCAGCCGATGCCGCGGGTTCGACGGTGCCTGCGACCGGCTTTGTCGCCAGCATCAGCGGCGACGGCCGGGCCATCGTCACGCGGCCGCTGATGAGCGTCAGCGTGCAGCCTGATCGCACACTCGAGCTGTGGGCGGTGCCGGGCAAGGGTGCGCCGCGCTCGCTCGGCCTGATCTCGGCATCCGGGGCCAGCGTCGTCAGGAAGAACAAGCTGCCCGTCGGTACCGCAGCGCTGGCCGTCAGTCTGGAGCCGCCTGGCGGTTCGACGACGGGCGCCCCGACCGGACCAGTCCTGTACGTCGGCAAGCTGGCCCTGTAGACCCTGCCCAACCGGAATTCGCCGAAAGGGCTCGCGGGCCCCTGCTGCGTCAGCGCACCGTCGAAACGTCGGGATCGTCCGGTCGAGCGACCGCTTCCAGGCACACGTCGGTGGCCAAGGGCAGGAACACGCTGAAGGTCGAGCCCTCGCCCAAGGCGCTCTGCACTTCGAGGCGGCCGGCCATCAGCTCGATCAGCCCGCGGGTGACCGCGAGCCCGATGCCCGTGCCTTCGATCACGCTGCGCTGGTGCGACAGGCGATTGAAAGGTTCACCGAGCACGAGCAGGTGTTCGGCTGCAATGCCGACTCCGGTGTCGGCGACGCGCAGCACCACGCCATCCGGCGACGCGCTGGCACTGATGTGCGCAGATCCACCCGGCCTGTTGTACTTGATCGCGTTGCTGACCAGGTTCAGCACCACCTGACGCAGTCGCGTCGGGTCCCCGCGCACCGCGAGGCTCGGCGGAACATCGATCGGCAGCAGACGAACATCGGCCGTTTCGGCCGATGGCCGCAGCATCTCGACGCAATCGACGAGCAGTGGTTCCAGCCTGACATCGACGCACTCCAGTGCGAGGTTGCCCGATTCGATGCGCGTGAGGTCGAGCAGCTCGCCGATCATGTGCAGCAGGTGGCCGCCCGCCTCGTGGATCAGCGCCACCCGCCGGCGCTGGTTCGGTGAAAGCGGGTCGTCCTCCTCGAGTTGCAGCAGTTGCGCGAAACCCATCACCGCATTCAACGGCGTACGCAACTCGTGGCTCATGCGCGAGAGGAATTCGGTCTTGGCCTGGTTGGCGGCCTGTGCCATGGCGGCAGCTTCGCGGGCGAGGTGCAGTTCATGCACATCGGTGGTGTCCTCGAAATAGCCATGCCAGATGACGGCGCCGTCGGCATCGCGCTCGGGGGTCGACGCTCCGGAGATCCAGCGCAACTCGCCATCCGGGCGCCGCAGGCGGAAATCGAATCGCCACGGAGCCAGCGTGCGTGCCGAGACTTTCATGCTGGCCACGGTCGAGCCGAGGTACTCGCGCTCCATCATCTGCAACACCTTGGACCCATCGCGAAGCAACTCGTCGGCCGGCACCCCCAGCACCGCCTGACAACTTTCACTGACGTAGGTAAAGGCGCTGTGGCCTTCGCCGGTGTGGCGGTACTGGTAGATGACCCCGGGCACGTGACGCGCGGTCTGGCTGAGGTGCTCGGCCATCGCGACCACGCGGCTCTCGGCCTCCCGCCGCTGGGTCACATCGCTCAGCGTGCCCACGACTCGCAACGGCTTGCCTTCGTCGGTCCATTCGACGACGCGGCCGCGCTCCGCAATCCAGCGCCACTGACCATCCTTGGCCAGCGCGCGGTACTCGTGCTCGTAGAACGGTGTCTCGCCGCGCGCATGGCGCTGGTACCGAGCGTCGTTCTCGGCGAGATAGTCCGGGTGGATGATGCGGTCCCAGGCGGCCTGCGTGCGACGACTCTCTTGCGGCGTGTAGCCGAGCAGTGTCAGGTCGCCATCGACGCCCGAGATGACATCGGTCTGCGGATTCCACTCCCAGACGGAAGTACCGGCACCGAGCAGCGCCGCGCGGACCAGCGTCTCGTAGTCACTCGGACCCGCGTCGCCGCCTCCGGATGCGGTCATGGAGCGGCGCACTCAGTGCGAATGAACCTTCTCACCCGCCTTGAGCGCATACACCGTGCCGCAATAAGGGCACTTGCCCGAACCGGTGGTGACCACGTCAATGAAGACCTTCGGGTGGTTGCTCCACAGCGCCATCTTCGGGTTGGGGCAGGTGACGACACCCGGGCCGTGCAGATCGTGTGCGGTGACTTCGATGGCAGAGGGGGCTGCGCTCATGTGGGCTCCGTCGAGAAAGTTGGAACGTGCTTCAGACCGGTGTCAGCCACTCGGCGTACTTCGGATTGCGGCCGTTCACGATGTCGAAGAACGCGCTCTGGATCTTCTCGGTGATCGGCCCGCGGGATCCCTGTCCGATCTCGAGTCGATCAAGTTCGCGGATCGGCGTCACCTCGGCCGCGGTGCCGGTGAAGAAGGCTTCATCGGCGATGTAGATCTCGTCGCGCGTGATGCGCTTTTCGACGATCTTCAGGCCGAGGTCCGAGCAGATCGCGAAGATGGTGTTGCGCGTGATGCCGTTCAATGCCCCGGCAGACAGGTCGGGGGTGTAGACCACGCCGTTCTTGACGATGAACAGGTTCTCGCCGGCCCCCTCGCTCGCGAAGCCACTGGCATCGAGCAGCAGCGCCTCGTCGTAGCCATCGTCGGTGGCTTCCATGTTGGCGAGGATCGAGTTGGTGTAGTTGCTGACCGCCTTGGCCTGCGTCATCGTGATGTTGACGTGGTGGCGCGTGTAGCTGCTGGTCTTGACGCGGATGCCGCGCT